>Ga0210073_1000007_pt1 | contig 41773 bp, 39 predicted proteins | sample Browns_ThreeSqC__2_FD_184853 | JGI IMG/M metagenome (GOLD analysis project Ga0210073, IMG submission 184853) | Wetland microbial communities from San Francisco Bay, California, USA, that impact long-term carbon sequestration - Browns_ThreeSqC_D2... | ecosystem: Environmental > Aquatic > Marine >...
GGACAAGACGGTCAGGAGGGACAAGACGGACAAGTCGGACGAGACGGACAGGGCGGTCAAGGCGGTAGGGCGGACCAAGCAGACTCACTTCCTGTACTCCGAACCCCGAACTCCGAACCCACTCAGTACTCAGGACTCAGTACTCAGGACTGAGTTCCCTCCTCCCCACTCGCTCCCGCTCTCACCCGTCCCGCCAGCACGGTGATGTTGTCGGTGCCGCCCCGCTCCAGCGCCAGGTCGAGCAAGTCGCGACAAACCTGTTCCGACGATTCCATGTTCTGCAGCCTCTCCGCGATCTCGTCGTTGCTCACATGCTTGGTCAGGCCGTCGCTGCAGAGCAGAATCACCGTGTTGCGGCGGCGGATGTCGAGCCGAGTGACCTCCGGCATCGCCTCTTCACCGCCGATGGCGCTGACCAGTACATGGCTGAAGGGGGAGTCCGCCACCCGTTCCGCCGGTAGTGCGCCCCGATCCACCAGGTCCTGGGCCATGGTCTGATCCTTGGTGACCTGCTTGAGGGTCCCTGCCAGGAACTGATAGCAGCGGCTGTCTCCCACCTGCACCACGTACATCCAAGGCCAGACGGCGATCGCGAGGGTGAGGGTCGTGGCCATCCGGCGAGTGCCCGGACGGTCGGCCGCCTCGGAGCGCACCTTGCTGTGGGCCTCGAGCGCCGCGGCGCGCAAGGCCTGGAAGAATTCCTCCTCCTCAGCCGAGCCGGCGGTGTGATAGCAGCGAAGGGTATGGGAGACGTAGCCCGCCACCGCCTCGGTCGCGACGCGGCTGGCATCGCCACCGGCCGTTCCGGATCCCACGCCGTCGGCTACCAGCATGATGGTGGCCAGCCGTTGTCCCCGGAGCGGCAGATGCTCGGCATCCGGCAGGCTGGTTCCGTGGATCACCACCTGAGGATGGACGGTGCAGAGGAGAAAGTGGTCCTGATTTTCCCGGCGGACCTTACCTCGATGGGTGAGCCCGAACAGATCGAGCTCCTCATCCAGCGGTTTGGGACCCGCGGTGGGGTGGACCGAGGTGGTGATCAGATCGGCAATGGCCACGGCGAGACCTCCTCAAACGCTAGGATGGCTCCGGCCCAGCGCCAGCGCAAGGAGGCCCCCGGTCTGGGCCCTGGCCGGCCTCCAATTCCGAGGTAGCGCAAGGGGCCGGACCGACTTACAATGCACAGCTTCGGGCTACCTTCGACGGGGACGCGGCCGCTCACCGCAGCTCCCCGAGCCACCCGACCTCGAGAACCCTGAGCCTTGAAAGCCCGGCACGTGTCCGACCTCGCCCTCTCCGCCACTCGTCCCTCGCCCCCCAATCCGCGCCAGGAAACCCCGACGCGGCTCGACGCCGCGGTCCATGCGGCGCAGACCTACCTGCTGTCCCTCCAGAGGGAGGATGGCCATTGGTGTGGTGAGCTCGAGGGCGACACGATTCTCGAATCCGAGTACATCCTGGTGATGCACTTCCTGGGACGGGGCAACGATCCCAAGGTACGGAAGGCCGGCAACTACCTGCGGGCTACGCAACGCCCCCAGGGGGGCTGGGCGATCTATCCCGGTGGCCCGGCGGAGGTGAGCGCCTCGGTCAAGGCGTACTTCTCGCTCAAGCTCCTCGGCGACCATCCCGATCTGCCCCACATGGCACGAGCCCGGGAGCGGATTCTGGAGGCGGGCGGACTCGACGCCTGCAATTCGTTCACCAAGATCTATCTCGCGATCTTCGGGCAATACGACTGGTCCCGCTGCCCGTCGGTGCCGCCGGAGCTGATGCTGGCTCCGCGCTGGTTTCCGCTCAACATCTACGCCATGTCCTCGTGGTCGCGGGGCATCCTGGTGCCGCTCACCATCATCAGTGCGCGCCGGCCCCGTCATCAGGTTCCCGAGCAGGCCGCGATCGCCGAGCTGGTGGCGCCCGGCTTCCGCCGCCCGCGCGCGAAGGGATGGGCCGCCTTCTTCCATCGTCTGGATGCCGCTATCAAGCGACTCGAAGGCTTGCCCTGGAGCGCAGTCCGTCGCACCTCGATCGCCAGGGCGGAGCGCTGGACCCTGGAGCATCTCGAGGACAGCCACGGGATCGGCGCCATCTTCCCGCCCATCGTCAACACCATCTACGCCCTGCGCGCCCTGGGCTATGGAACGGACCACCCGGCGATCCAGTCTCAAGTCGCGGAGCTCGAGCGGCTGGAAATCGAAGAGGAGGAAACGCTCCGACTCCAGCCCTGCCTCTCCCCGGTCTGGGACACGGTGCACGCCATCAATGCCTTGATCGACTCGGGCTTCCCCTCCGATCATGAGGCGGTGCGTCGAGCAGCGGTGTGGGTGCTCGGTCGGCGGGGCAACGATCGCGGCGACTGGATCGAAACCGTGCCTCAGATTCCGCATGCGGGCTTCTACTTCGAATACGCCAATCCGTTCTACCCGGACTGCGATACCACCTCGCAGTCCCTGACCTCCCTGGCCAAGGTGGACCTGGGTCTCGGCGACGAGGGCGGGCGCGCCCAGAAGGCTTCCTTCGAAGCGCTGGAGTGGCTGCTTGCGATGCAGAGCAGGGATGGCGGGTGGGCCGCCTTCGACAAGAACTGCGACCGAGAGATCCTGACCCAGGTCCCCTTCGCGGATCACAATGCGATGATCGACCCGAGCACAGTCGACGTCACCTCACGCGGCCTCGAGGCGCTGGCCGCGATCGGGTTCGATGTCACCTATCCGGCGGCCGGGCGAGCGGTCGAATTCCTCCGGCGCGAGCAGGAGCCCGACGGCGCCTGGTACGGTCGCTGGGGGTGCAACTACATCTACGGGACCTATCTCGCGCTCTGGGCCCTGCGGAGGATCGGCGCCGACCTCACCGAGCCGTACGTGCGGAAGGGTGGCGAGTGGCTCCGGCGTTATCAGAATCCCGACGGCGGTTGGGGTGAGGGGTTGGCCTCCTATGACGACCCTTCACTGCGGGGGCAGGGCCCCAGCACCCCGTCGCAGACCGCCTGGGCGCTCCTCGGCCTGATCGCCGCCGGTGAGCGGGACTCCGACGCGGTGCGCCGGGGAGTCGAGTTCCTGCTCCGGCGCCAGGCGCCGGACGGCTCCTGGCCCGAACCGGAGTGGACCGGCACCGGATTCCCACAGGTGTTCTATCTCCGCTATCACCTCTACAGCCTCTACTTCCCGCTGCTGGCGCTGGGCGTTTTCGCCCGGTCCGGGAGCCGGCGGCGGGCGCGCGCGACTTCGGGAGCGGCCTGATGCGATTCCCCCTGCACATCACCACCGATATGATCGGGCACCAGCTGCGGCAGGCGGCCCGCGGCAACAAGCGCTACCCGTTCGTGCTGATGCTGGAGCCGCTCTATACCTGCAATCTGGCCTGCGTGGGCTGCGCCACCGAGCGACACACCGGCAAGCTGGCCGACCGGTTGCCCCTCGAGCAGGCGCTCAAGGCGGTGGACGAATCCGGAGCGCCCGCGGTATCCATCTGCGGTGGAGAGCCCACCATCTATCCCGAGTTGCCCGGACTGGTGGCGGGAATCATCGAGCGGCGGCGCCACATTTACCTCTGCACCAACGCGCTGCTGCTCGATCAGAAGGTCTTTGGAATCATCCCGCCCCATAAGCGGCTCACCATCAACGTCCACCTGGACGGGATGCGAAAGACCCACGACGCGGTCTGTGCCCGCGAAGGGGTCTTTGACCAGGCCATCGCGATGATCAAGGAAGCCAAGCGCCTCGGCTACCATGTGATGACCAACACCACGGTCTTCAAAGAGACCGACGTGGGCGAGGTCCGCGCTCTCTGCGAGTTCACCAAGAGTCTCGGGGTGGACGGCATGCTGGTGGCGCCCGGCTACCACTACCAGTCGGTGGAGCGGGACATCTTCCTGAACCGGGAAGAGATCCACGGGAAATTCCGGCGCATCCTCGGGTTCTCGAAGCACTACCGGATGACCTCGACGCCGATGTTCCTCGAGTTCGCCGCCGGCCTCCGCGACTACCGCTGCTCGCCTTGGAGCACGGTGACCTACACGCCGCGGGGCTGGAAGCGCCCCTGTTACCTGATCGCCGAGCAATACACCGACAGCTGGCAGGACTTCTGGTACGGCACCGACTGGGACTACTGGGAGTCACGGAAAGACGACCGCTGTCAGAACTGCGCCATGCATTCGGGCTTCGAGGCTTCCGTCGTGCGGGAGCTCCGGAACAGCCCGAAGGACATGGCCCGCATGGTGACCTGGAATCTCCTGAGCTAGTCGCCCGGGGGCAAAGCATTATGAGGGCGTTCGTCACCGGGGCCACCGGTTTCGTCGGGTGGCACTTGATGGAGGCGCTGCTGGCCCGCGGACATCAGGTACGCTGCCTGAGTCGGCCGGCCAGCCAGCCTCTCCTCGAGGGCCGTCCGGTGGAAGTCGTGAGCGGGGACCTGACCGACCCCGCGCTGATCCGCCAGGCGGTGCAGGGTATGGATGTGGTCTACCACTGCGCCGCCGATTACCGCCTCTACGTCCCCGATCCCCCCGCTATGTACGCCGCCAACGTGGAAGGGACCGAGAACGTGCTCCGTGCCTCGGCGGAAGCCGGCGTTCGGCGAGTGGTGTACACCAGCACGGTCGGTGCCCTCGGTCTCCACCCCGACGCCACTCCAGCCGACGAGCAGTCGCCGGTCTCGCTCGACGACATGATCGGCCACTACAAGCGGAGCAAGTTCCTCGCGGAGCGGGTGGCCGAGCGGTGGGCCGCGAATGGGCTGCCGGTGGTGATCGTCAATCCCACCGCCCCGGTGGGCGACCGCGACATCAAGCCTACCGCGACCGGGAAGTTCATCCTCGATTTCGTCCGCGGGAAGATTCCGGCCTACGTGGATACCGGACTCAACCTGGTGGACGTGCGGGACGTCGCCCAGGGCCATCTGCTGGCCGCGGAGAAAGGGAGAGTCGGGGAGAAGTACATCCTGGGATATCGCAACATGAGCCTGCAGGAAATCCTGGAGACCCTGGGCACGATCGTGGGCCGCCCTGCTCCTCGAATGCGGGTCCCCCACTGGATCCCGCTGGCGGTCGCGGCGCTGGATACCGGCCTGGCTCGGCTCCGGAACACGGCGCCTCGCTTCGAGCTGGACGCGGTGCGGCTTTCCCGCAAGAAGATGTACTTCGACTCCAATAAGGCGGTCCGGGAGCTGGGCCTCCCCCAGACGCCGATCGAAGACCCGCTCCGGCGGGCCGTCGAATGGTTCCGCGCGCACGGGTACCTGGAAGGGAAGGCGGCCTGATGACAGCTCCCGTCAGTGGCGAGCCGGCTCGCGCCGCGATCAGGGGGAAGGACCCGCGGTCGGGCGTCGTCGCCATCCTGGCGGCGCTCCCCGAGGAGTTGTCGGGCATCCCCGGACGGCTGGAGCAGATCGAGACTCGGCGGGTGGGCGGGCTCAAGGCAACGTCGGGGTTGCTGGCCCATCGCCCGGTGGTCTTCGCTGCCACCGGCGATGGAGCCACCCGCGCCGCGCGCAACGCGGCGGCGATTCTCGACCAGATGTCTCCAGCTCGGCTGGTGATCCTCGGTGTGGCCGGCGGCCTTTCGCCGGGACTCCACCCCGGAGATCTGCTGGTTGCCCGGCGAGTGGTGGACCTGGGTGACAACACGCCGGTGCCACAGCCCGATCCCGACTGGCTGGAGCGGGCGCTCGCGTCTGGCGCAACGCCCGCTCTCGTGGTCTCTTCTCCCAGGATACTGGTCCGGGCGAAGGACAAGGCGCTGGCCTACGCCGCATTGCGCACCAGCTCGGTGGCCGCTGCCGATCTCGAGACGGCGACCTTGGCGCGCGAGGCCGCACGGCGGGGGATTCCCTATTTCGCCCTTCGAGCCATCTCGGACCCGGCCGAGGAGACGCTGCCGATGGACTTCGAGCGACTGCGGGATCGTGAAGGCGGGGTATCCCGCACGCGGGTGCTGCTGCACGCGCTGGCGAGACCCGGCCTGATCCGTTCCCTGGTCATGCTGTCGAAACGGCTCTCGACCTGCGCCGAGCGGCTGGCTGGCGCCCTGCCCGCCATCGTGGAAGCCAACGCATGAGCCGGCCCGAGCTCAAGACCGGTGGGAGCGCGGCTCCCGCGCGGGAGACGCCGACCACGCGAGAGCGGAAGGCCGATCACATTCGCCTGGCGCTGGATCCGCTCCTCCGCCCCGAACGGAGCTGGTTCGACGAATATCGGCTCGAGCACAACGCTCTGCCCGAGATCGATTTCGAATCAATCGACACCGCGGTGAGCTTCCTGGGGAAGCGGCTGACGGCGCCGCTCCTGATCTCCTGCATGACCGGGGGCACCGAGGAAGCGCGGCGGATCAACCGAAACCTGGCGCTGGCGGCCGAAGCCACGGGGGTCGCAGTAGGGGTGGGCTCTCAGCGCGCCGCCCTGGAGGATCCCTCGACCAGGGAGAGCTTCCAGATCCGCCCCCTGGCTCCAACGGTGCCGGTCCTGGCCAATCTGGGTGCGGTGCAGCTCAACTACGGCTATGGCCTGGCCGAATGCCGGCGCGCAGTCGACATGCTCAAGGCCGACGCCCTGGTGCTTCATCTCAACCCGCTCCAGGAGGCGATTCAGCCGGAGGGCCAGCGCAACTTCGGGGGACTCCTGGAGAAGATCGGTAAGGTGGCCGCGGCGCTCGAGGTACCGGTCATCGTCAAGGAAGTGGGCGCCGGCATCTCGCTGGGCGCGGCGCGCGCGCTCGAGCAGGTGGGGGTCCGGATCGTGGATGTCGCCGGCTCGGGCGGCACCAGCTGGGCGCGCATCGAGGCCACTCGTGCCAACGACTTCGAGCTGGGGGAACGCTTCGCCGATTGGGGGATCCCCACGCCGGTCGCGATTGGCGCGCTGCGGGCCCTTCCCGGGTTGACCGTGATCGGAAGCGGCGGCATTCGTCACGGCGTAGACGCGGCCAAGGCGATCGCGGCCGGAGCCCATATGGTTGGCTTGGCGCACTCCTTCCTCATGGCCGCCGCCGAATCGGCGGAGCGCGTGGTCGAGAAGGTTCGCCAGACCGTCCACGAGCTCCGGATCTGCATGTTCTGCACGGGCGCCGGCACCGTCGAGGAGCTGCGCCAGGTTCCTCTCCTCACTCGCCGGACGGGTCCGTGAGCCACACCCTCGGGATTCCCGTCCGCGCGGCCCCAGCGACCGGCACGCCGCCCCTGATCGAGCGACTGCTCCAGGAGACCAGCCGCACCTTCGCGCTCACCATCCCGCTGTTGACCGAGCCGACGCGGTACGAGGTGACGGTAGCCTATCTGCTGTTCCGGGTGGCCGACACTCTGGAAGACGCGACCCTCTGGGGCCGGGAACGGAAGCTCGCCGAGCTGGAGCGACTGGGCCGGCTGCTGGATAACCCGGGACAGGCCGCCGCCGCCTCGCTCGCGGCCGACTGGACCGCCGACCCACCGACCGAGCATCAGGGATACCGGTGGCTCCTGGCCGAGCTCCCCGCGGTCATGTCGAGTGCCGCGACACTCACGGCGGACGCCTGGCGGTTGATCGCGACCCATACCTCGCGCACCATCCGGGGGATGGCTTCGTTCGTGGCGCGAGAGGAGGGGGGCGCCCTCCGGCTTCGCGATCTGGCCGATCTCCACGCCTATTGCTACGCGGTAGCCGGCATCGTGGGAGAAATGCTGACCGAGTTGTTCCTCCTGGGCCGGCCGGCCCTCTGGCCGGAAGGGGGAGCCCTGCGGGCGGACGCCGCCACCTTCGGCGAGGCCCTGCAGCTGGTCAACATTCTCAAGGACTCCGCCACCGATTCCAGGGAGGGGCGGTACTATCTCCCGCCGGCGCTCGGGCGGGACGAAATCTTCGCGGTGGCGCGGCGCGATCTCGGCGTCGCGGCGGCCTATTGTCGCCGGCTGGAGCGGGTCGGAGCGGACCGCGGCCTGGTCGGCTTTACCGCGTTGCCGGTCCTGCTGGCTCGGGCGTCCCTCGACCGAGTCGAGGAGCGCGGGGCCGGCGGCAAACTGACCCGCGACGAAGTGACCCGGATTGTCGCCGAGCTGCAGGTCGCTCTCGAGCGACGGGCCGTATCAGCCCTGCTTCCCGCTTAGAGCCTCCTTTCGACCGCTTCGATTTTCCCGAAGTAACCCCGATGTCCATTGGGGTGAGCGCTCAGTTCCGCTCCCCTTTCCGGTTCGATTGTTGGTTCTTACTTCTAAGGGTGAGCAGGGGCGGTCGCCCTGGTTTCTCACGTTTCATTACGACTAGCATCGCGTCGCCCTCGCCAGGGAGCCACTCATGATCGCTCCACGCCAGCCCGTCCGTGCCGTCCGTTGGATCGCCGTAGGTCTAGCCGGCATTCTGGGCCTCGGCTGCCCGTCCGACACGACGACGCCGACGAGCAACAACCTGCCGCCGGTGGCGGTGGTAACGGCTCCCACCGACGGAAGCATTCTGGAGTTGGGGGTTCCGGTGCAGGTGACGGCCAACGCGAGCGATGCCGACGGGTCGATCGTGCTGGTCCAATTCCGGGACGGCCCCTCCTTCATTGACGACGACAACACGGCGCCGTATGCCGTCTCCTGGACCCCGGTGGACCTGGGGTCCCACACGCTGACGGCCCGCGCCACCGACAACCGGGGGGCCGTCACGGTCTCTCCGGGTATTCAGGTTACGGTAGTCGTGACGGGGGACGCGCCCCCGACGGTGCAGCTCACCGCTCCGGCCGATCAGGCTCAGAACCTGACCGGCCCCCTGATCCTCACGGCCAACGCCAACGACGACCAGTCGGTGGCGGGCGTACAATTCCAGGTGGACGGCCAGGATGCGGGACCGGAGGATACCGCCGCGCCTTACGCCGACACGCTCACCAGTCTCCTCGCCTACGCCACCGGCGTGCACGTGGTGCGGGCGCGGGCCCGGGACAACACCGGCCACTTCTCCCCCTGGGCGACAGCCGAGGTCACCTTCACCGGGTCGCCGCTGCCGCAGGGCTTCAGCGTCTCCACTTTCTCCGGCCTGCCCGCGGGTCCGATCCCGACGGCCATGGCCTTCGCTCCCGATGGCCGGCTGTTCGTCTGCTTACAGGACGGGCGGCTGGTGATCATCAAGAACGGATCACTTCTCGCCAAGCCGTTCCTTACCGTTCCCACCACCGCGAACGGTGAGCGAGGACTGTTGGGGGTCGCCTTCCATCCCAGCTTCACCACGAATGGTCGGGTCTACGTCTACTACACCTCCTCGACGCCCGCGATTCACAATCGCATAGCCCGCTACGTAGCCGATGGTGACACCGCGCTCACGGCGGAGACCATCATTGCGGAGTTGCCTAACTTGGGCGCCACCAACCACAACGGCGGGGCGATCCACTTCGGTCTGGACGGCAAGCTCTATGTCGGGGTGGGAGAAAATGCCGTTTCGGCAAACTCACAGAGTCTGAACACCGTGCTGGGCAAGGTCCTCCGCTTCAACGACGACGGCTCGATCCCCGGCGACAACCCGTTCCTGACGACCACCACGGGGCAGAACCAGTCCATCTGGGCGATGGGACTCCGGAATCCATTCACCTTCGCGATCCATCCCACCACCGGGCGGATCCTGATCGACGACGTAGGGCAGAGCACCTGGGAGGAGATTGACGAAGGGATCGCCGGCGCCAACTACGGCTGGCCGACGACCGAGGGTCCGACCAATAATCCGGCGTTCGTCTCGCCGATCTACGCCTATCAGCACGCCGCCGGTCTGGTGCAGGGGATCGCCATCATCGGGGGCGCCTTCTACAGCACGGCGTCCCCGACCTTCCCGCAGGAGTACCGGGAGAACTACTTCTTCGCCGATCTTGGCGGGGGCTGGATCAACCGGATGGATCCTGCCAACGGCAACGCCGTGTACGCCTTTGCCGACAACCTGGGCCAGCAGACGGCCATCCAGCTGGGGCCGGACGGTGCCATCTACTCACTCTCTCAAGTGGGCGGCAGTTGGGTTGTGTTGCGGTTCCAGTCGCCGTAGGGAGTGCGGGCGGCCGAGGCGATCAGGGCGGTACCAGGCGGGCCTAGTAGTTCCCGGTGTTGTCGATGATCACCAGCGTCAGGGTCGAGCCCACGGCATAGAACGGCGCCGTGGTGCCCAGTCGCTGGGTCAGCTTGGTGATCAGCCGTGGGTCGCTGGTGCGGCAGGTGATGCCGAGCAGGAAGGGGCCCCCGCTGCTGATGTTGTTCTCCCAGTCGTAGGTGAAGGTGGGCTCGTTGAAGTCGATGCTCCCCGGGAGATAGGGCGCCAGCTCCGGCGGCAACACCCCCGGGCCGTTCTCCGGCGGCCACTGATTCTGATGGTCCGCCTCGTAAGTGTACGCCGCCAGCCGGATGGTACTGAAATCGCTGGCGATCTTGGCGGCCAGGGCATCGCGGGTGAGGTCGATGTATTTGAAGACCGCGATCCCCGCCAGCAACCCGACGATGGTGATCACCACCAGCAGCTCGATCATCGTAAATCCCGCGCGCTTCATTTCTTGAATCGCTCCCGGATGAGTTCGTAGCTGTTGCCCAGGAACTGCTTGAGCGGCTGCTCCGAATGGTATTCGAGGGTGAGGTCCCGGCTGTGCCCGTGGAGGACGTATTGAAAGCCCCCGGCCGCCTCGTAGGTCACTCCCGTGGTATCCGCCCCCGCCTCCGGTAGCGAAGCCGGGAGATGCCCGTTGGCGCGGCGGTAGCTCTCAATGTGTTGCGCGGCCTGATACATGGCGAGCCGGAGGCTCGCCTCGTGGAGCTCGGAGGTCTCCTCAGGGATCTCCGGCGCGACCAGCCAGGGCGGCTGGATGACCAGAATCGCGGCGGCGGCAATCATGATGAGCACGGCGATGAACAACCCCGCCGCGCGTCGGTGCGGGGGGATCGGCCTCGGAGCCTTGGCTTCCTTGGCCCGTTCTGCTTCTGACTTCACCACATTCTGAAAGGCTTCGACCAGCGCGCGCCGACCGCCCGATGGTGAGGACGGGGGTTGGCGTCGCGGTGGATGAGCCGGTTGATCCGTCACTGAGCCTCCCCTATGTCGTGATTCGTTCCCCGGCCAGCACTCGCGCGACCTGCTCGGGGAAGTCGCGCACCTCGATCGGCTTGGAGATGTAGCCGTCGAACCCGGCCGCCAGCGCCCGTTCCAGGTCGCCGGCCATGACGTGCGCGGTGAGGGCGACCACCGGCAGCTTCCCTGCTTCCGACCGGCGAATGTCTTCCAGCAGCGCGAATCCGTCCTTGCCGGGAAGCTGGATGTCCATCAACACCAGGGCGGGGCGCTCGCGAGTGATGAGATCGATCAGTCCGTCACCGCTGCTCAGTCCGAGCACCTCGTGGCCCCGGAGGGTGAGCAGAGTGCGAAACAACTTCATGTTGTCGGGACTGTCCTCGACCACGAGGATCTTGGCCACGATGCCTCACGAGCGGCGCCAGATTGTGGAAGGTCCGCAGTATAAGTACACTTCCATTTCGACCCGTGCAACCAGCGCGGGACGCCTCCCGATTTCTCATGTCGCCCACTTCCCTCGCGGTCATCGGCCTCGGCGCCATCGGCGGATCGGTCGCCTGGCAGGCGCGTCGAGCCGGCATCAAGACGGTGGTCGGTTTTTCCCCTGAAACCGCCGACCTGAACGCCGCGTTCGAGGCCGGGGCGCTGACCGCGACTGCTCCAAACCCTGAGGCCGCGGCCGGCGGCGCAGAGTTCACCGTGATCGCCGCCCCACCCGCCGCGACCCTCGAGCTGCTCGATCGACTCGCCCCTTTGATCCCGGCCGGCGCCGTGATCACCGATGTCGCCAGCGTCAAGGTGCCGGTGGTGGCCCGCGCGCTCAAAGCGGGATTGGCAGGCCGTTTTGCCGGCGGGCACCCGCTGGCGGGAACCCACGCCTCCGGCTGGGGCGCGGCGCGGGCCGACCGATTTCGGGATTGCGTCGTCTACGTGACGCCGACCGGTCAGCTGCCTGGCGATGCCGCGGCTCAAGCCGTGGTTCGCTTCTGGTCCGAGGTCATGCAGGCCCGTCCGGTCCTGATGACCGCCGAGGCCCACGATCGTCAGCTGGCCTGGACCAGTCACCTCCCACAGGCCGTGGCCTATGCGCTGGCCTCGACCCTCGCCGCCCGCGGTCTCGAGCCCGATGCGTTCGGTCCCGGCGCCAGGGGCACGACCCGTCTGGCGGCGAGCCAGCCCGATCTCTGGGTCGAGATCTTTCTCCAGAACCGGGACGCGGTGCTGGCCGCGCTGGATGCCGCCGTCGGCGACCTCGCTGCCCTGAGAGACGCGGTGGCCCGCGGGGACGAAGCCGGCCTTCGCACCCTGTTCACGACGGCCCAGCGGTTCCGGGAGAGCCTCGACGCATGATCGTCGGCGGTCGCATCCGGGTCCCGGGCGACAAGAGTCTCACTCACCGGGCCCTGTTCCTGGCCGCGCTCGCGCCCGGGGACAGCGTGGTGCATGGGGCCCTCGATTCCCTCGACGCGCGCTCCACCGCTCGGGTGCTCCGCCGGCTCGGCGCCACGATTGCCGCGTTGCGCGAAGGCCGGCCGGTGCGGATTCGGGGGAGGGAGCGGTTCCGTCGCCCCACCCAGCGGCTCCACTGCGGAAATTCCGGCACCACTACCCGCTTGCTCCTCGGTCTCCTCGCCGCGCACGACTTCTCCGCTACGCTGACCGGCGATGCGTCGCTCCGCCGCCGCCCCATGCGACGAGTCTCCGCACCGCTGGCCATGATGGGCGCCCGATTCGTCGAACACGCCGGAGACGGCCTGCCCCTGACCATCAGAGGCGGTGCCCTGCACTCGTTGGCCTATCAGCTCCCGGTCTCGAGCGCCCAGATCAAGAGCTGTCTCCTCTTCGCCGGGATGGCGGGGAGAGTCGAGGTCAAGCTGCGGGAGCCGCAGGGCTCATCCCGGGACCACACCGAGCGTTTGCTGCGGGCCTTCGGCTACACGATCACAGAGGAGCCCGACGGCTGGATCCGGTTCGAGCCCACCGGGCGCCTGACTCCGTTCGAGATGCGGGTCCCCGGCGATATCTCCTCCGCCGCGTTCCCTTTGGGTGCGGCGGTGCTGGCTGAGGGCGGCGAGCTGGTGGTCTCCGAAGTCGGACTGAATCCGACCCGCACCGGGTTCCTCCGGGTCCTGGAACGCCTGGGGGCCCATCCGGAGCGAATCAACCAGCGCGAGGAGCAGGGTGAACCGGTCGGCGAGCTCCGGGTGGTTCCATCCGCGCTCCGAGGCACGGTGGTCTCTCCAGGTGAGATTCCGGGAGTGATCGACGAGATTCCGCTCCTGGCCGTGCTCGCGAGCCGGGCGCAGGGGGAGACAGTGTTCCGCGGCGCGGGAGAACTCCGCGTCAAGGAGAGCGATCGTCTCACCCTGCTGGCTACCAACCTTCGAGCGGTTGGAGTCCAGGCGGAGGTGAGGGGAGACGACCTCCACATTGCAGGCACCACCACGCCGCCCCGGGGCCGCATCCGCACCGCCGGCGATCACCGGATCGCCATGGCGTTTGCGGTACTGGGGACGGTGCCGGGGGCCCGCGTTTCGGTGGACGACATGGCCTGTGCCGCGGTGAGCTATCCGGGTTTCCCCGAGATGCTCAAGTCAATTGGAAGGAGATCGGCGCGATGAACGGCCGTTCGAGGATCAGGTACCAGGGGCCGGGGACCAGGTACCGGGTAGACTCTCCCGTTCTCCCGTTCTCCCGTTCTCCCGTTCTCCTGCTTCACCGCCCATGATCGTCGCGATTGACGGGCCCTCTGCCTCCGGCAAGTCGAGCACCGCGCGGGCGGTGGCGCGAGCGTTGGGCTTCGCGCACCTCGACTCCGGGGCTCTCTATCGTGGGGTCACCCTGGTCGCGCTGCAGGAGCTGGGGTTCCCCTCTCCGATCGTGAGCCTTACCCCGGAACAGGTCGATACGGTTCTGGACGGGGCGGATCGTCTCGACCTCCGTCTGGACCGATCGGGCGAAGGGTTCTCGGTCCGACTGAGAGGGAAGCCGGTCGACCATCCGATTCGGAGCGCCGAGGTAACGGCATCGGTCTCCGCCGTGTCCGCCGTGGGCGCCATTCGCGATTGGGTCAATCGGCGGCTCCGCGCCCTGTCGCGGGGCGACCAATCGCTGGTGGTCGACGGGCGGGACATCGGCACCGTGGTATTTCCTTACGCCGAGCTCAAGGTCTACCTCACGGCCTCGCCGGAAATCCGGGCTCGGCGCCGATTGTTGCAGATCGGAGAGTCGGTTGAGCCGGAACGGGTGGCTGCGGAGGCGGAACGGCTCGCCGCGCGGGACGCGGCCGACCAGACCCGGCTGGTGGCTCCCCTTCGCCCCGCGCCCGACGCCATCCTGCTGGACGGGAGCGAGCTGAGTCTCGAGGGCCAGGTTCAGCGGATTGTCGATCTGGCCCACAAGCGTCACGGCTGAACTCCGGTCGTTTCCCCCCTTCCACTCACTAGTCCGCGCGGCTAGTTTATGCCGCTTGCCCCGACCGGCACTGGGCCGGTCCGGGGACCCAACCCCAACCCGCAGCCGGTCTTGGTGCGGTGGCCATGAGGTGTAGTCCATCCGCATGATCGATCAACTTCCCCCCAATACCGATCCATTCGTCTCCCCCACCGGGCTCCGGGTGCGCCAGGACCTCTACGATGAGGCCTACTCGGACCAGGACTACGAGCAGATGCTCACGATGTACGAGGGCACGCTGGCCTCCATCGTCGAAGGGGAGATCGTCAAGTCCAAGGTGCTCCGGGTGACCGAGAACGCGGTCATCCTGGACGTCGGCTTCAAGTCCGAAGGCTCGGTGCTCCTGGACGAGTTCAAGGAGCCCCCCAAGCCCGGCGATGAGGTCGAGGTCTTCCTCGAGCACCTCGAAGACCAGGAAGGCGCGGTCGTCCTTTCCAAGAAGAAGGCCGACTTCATGCGGGTCTGGGAACGGATCCGCCAGGCCCATGAGACCGACCAGCCGGTGCAGGGCACCCTGATCAAGAAGATCAAGGGCGGCGTGGTGGTGAGCCTGATGGGTGTCGACGCCTTCCTGCCCGGCAGCCAGATCGCGCTCCGGCGCGTGCCCAACATCGACGAGCTGCTGGGCCAGACCTTCGAGTTCAAGATCATCAAGCTCAACAAGCGCCGCCGCAACATCGTGGTGAGCCGCCGGGTGATCCTGGAGAACGAGCGGGCCCACAAGCGCGAGTTCCTGATGAAGGAGCTGGCGGTGGGTCAGGTCCGGAAGGGTGTGGTCAAGAACATCACCGACTTCGGCGCCTTCATCGACCTGGGCGGTGTGGACGGCCTGCTCCACATCACCGACATGTCCTATGGGCGCGTCTCCCATCCCTCCGAGATGGTCCAGATCGGCCAGGAGGTCGAGGTCAAGATCCTGGATATCGATTGGCAACGGGAGCGGATCAGTCTGGGGATGAAGCAGCTCCAGAACTACCCCTGGCAGAACGTGGCGGAGAAGTATCCGGTCGGGACCCGGGTCCAGGGCAAGGTGGTCTCGATCACCAACTATGGCGCCTTCGTGGAGCTGGAGCCGGGGATCGAAGGCCTGGTCCACATCTCCGAGATGAGCTGGACCCGCAACGTCCGCCACCCGTCCAAGATCGTCAGCATCGGCGAGACCATCGAAGCGGTGGTGCTCAAGGTCGACGAGAAGGAAGAGAAGATCTCGCTCGGCATGAAGCAGACCGAGCAGGATCCCTGGACCTCGCTGCCCGGGCGGTTCCCCGTGGGCACCCGGATCACCGGCAAGGTGCGCAACCTGACCAGCTTCGGGGCCTTCGTCGAACTCGAGCCGGGGATCGATGGACTGATCCACATCTCGGACATGTCCTGGACCAAGCGGGTCCAGCACCCCTCCGAGGTCGTGAAGAAGGGGGACACGGTTACCGTCGTGATCCTCAATATCGACACCGATAACAAGCGGATCTCCCTCGGTCTGAAGCAGGCCGAAGAGGATCCCTGGCTCAAGATCGGGGAGAATTACCCGATCGGGATGGAGCTGCGCGGCCGTGCCATCCGCCTGATGGACAAGGGCGTCGTGGTCGACCTGGGCAACGACATCGAAGGCTTCGCCCCCATGTCGCAGCTGGGCGTCCCCAACATCGAGAACCCCGGCGACGCGGTGAAGGAAGGCCAGGTGGTCGACGTGAAGGTGCTGGAAGTCGACCCCATCCATCACCGGATCGTCCTGGCAGTGATCGGTTATCCCGACGAGCCGATTATTCCGCCGGTCAAGCCGGTCTACGACGAAAGCCCCGCGGACGAATAGACCATCGCGTTCTCAGTGAAGCGCCAAGGGCGGGACCTCCGGGTTCCGCCCTTCGTGCTCGGCTACCACTTCGCTGGCGGACTAAGAATTGAACCGCAGAGGCGCAGAGGGCGCAGAAGCTTCTGAGCGGGGCGTGGTTTGGTACCGCAAGGGATCAGTCCCACGGTTGGTTCCACGACTCGCCTCCACCGCTTTCGGTGGGCAGAGAGTTGAACCGCAGAGGCGCAGAGGACGCGGAGGGTTCTGAGAGGTGGCGTATTAGGTACCACCACGATTCAGTTCGATGATTGGCTCCACGACTCGGCTGCGTCCCTAGGATGACGCGTGACAAGATGACGGGTTGCCGCCACCTCTAAGGAACGGACTTGAGAGTTGAACCGCAGAGGCGCAGGGGTTTTTGAGTGTCTGGATTAGCTAGAGTCCATTGACCAATCGTTTGATACCGTTTCTGAGTACAGCAACATTGAAATTGATCAAGAGCCCGATCTGAAGGCTTTGGAGGCGAAGGTAGGTTAGAAGTTGTGCCTCGTGGATTGGCAACAGCTTTGCAACTGCCTTGAGTTCCAACAGAACGGTGTTGGCGACCAAGAGGTCCAGGCGGTAGCCGCCGTCTAGGGTCATCCCTTTGTAATTGAGCGGAAGGGAGACCTCTCGCCGGAATGGGATGCCTTTCAACTTCAACTCATGGCATAGGCATTCACGGTAGGCAGACTCCAGAAGACCGGGCCCCAACGCCCGATGCACTTCGATCGCTGCTCCAATAACCTGTTCGGTGAGCGTGCCGACCTGTACTTCCCGGGTAGAAGGCACCGCGGTCTCCAGCGTGAGGTATTGAAAGAGAGGAGTTCGAGTCAGCTACCCAACCATCAATTCTCTGCGCTGAGGTACCAGACCCCGCCGGTCTCTGAGCCCTCTGCGCTCTCTGCGCCTCCGCGGTTCAAGTTCTTTCTGCCCTCACGGGCAGTGCGTGTTCCCTAACATCCCGTGCCCCATGGCTTATGGACGTTATATTGTCCCGCACCATGCCCACGCCCCGGGAGCTTCTCGATCAACTGCATCACAAGCAGGCCCAGGCCGAGCAGGGCGGCGGGGCGGGGCGGATCGCGCAGCAGCACCAGAAGGGCAAGCTCACCGCCCGCGAGCGGCTCGATCTCCTGCTCGACGAAGGGAGCTTCGTCGAGCTGGACCGGTTCGTCACCCACCGGGCCACCGCCTTCGGGATCGGCGAAGAGCAATACCTCGGCGACGGGGTCGTCACCGGCTATGGACGGATCGACGGCCGTCTGGTCTATGTCTTCTCGCAGGATTTCACCGTCTTCGGTGGCTCACTCTCCGAGACCTTCGCCGAGAAGATCTGCAAGGTCATGGACCTGGCCCTGCGGAACGGCGCCCCCCTCATCGGCCTCAACGACTCGGGTGGAGCCCGGATCCAGGAGGGCGTCGCCTCCCTGGGCGGATACGCCGACATCTTCCTCCGGAACACCCTCGCTTCCGGCGTAATTCCGCAGATCTCCGCCATCCTCGGCCCCTGCGCCGGCGGGGCGGTGTACAGTCCCGCCATCACCGATTTCATCTTCATGGTCCGGGGCGTGAGCTACATGTTCGTCACCGGCCCCAACGTCGTGAAGACGGTGACTCACGAAGAGGTGAGCTTCGATCAGCTGGGCGGTGCCGACATCCATGGCGGGACCTCGGGAGTCGCCCACTTCGTACATGGCACCGAACCGGAGTCGCTGGCCGCGATCCGGCAGCTCATGGGCTATCTCCCATCGAACAACCTGGACGACCCGCCGGTGGGCCCGGCCGAGGACCCCGTCGATCGCCGGGACGAAGCCCTGCTCGATCTGGTCCCGCAGAGCCCCACCCAGCCGTACGACATGCACGGCGTGATCCAGCGCGTGATGGACGCCGCCAGCTTCCTCGAGGTCCAACCCGACTACGCCGGCAATATCATCGTGGGCTTCGCGCGTCTGGGCGGGCGCCCTGTGGGCGTCATCGCCAATCAGCCTGCCGTACTCGCCGGCGTGCTGGATATCGCGGCCTCGCTCAAGGCGGCCCGCTTCATCCGGTTCTGCGACTGCTTCAATCTTCCCCTGATCACCTTCGTGGACGTGCCCGGCTTCCTCCCCGGCGTGACCCAGGAGCACGGGGGAATCATCAAGCATGGGGCCAAGCTGCTCTTCGCGTACTGCGAGGCGACCGTTCCCAAGCTCACCGTCATCACGCGCAAGGCCTACGGCGGCGCCTACGACGTCATGAGCTCCAAGCACATCCGGGGAGACATGAACCTGGCCTGGCCTACCGCCGAGGTCGCGGTCATGGGCCCCAAAGGTGCGGTCGAGATTCTGTTCAAGAGGGAGTTGGAACAGGCTCGGGACCGGGAGGCGGAGACGGCGCGGCGCATCGATGAGTACATGACCCAGTTCGCCAATCCGTATACCGCCGCGGCCCGTGGCTTCGTGGACGACGTGATCGATCCTCGCGACACCCGGCCACGCTTGATCGATGCCCTTCGGACGCTGGTGAGCAAGCGGGACCGCAATCCCGCCAAGAAGCACGGGAACATCCCCCTCTAGGCGAATTCTGCCCCCGCTCGTCTCCCTCATGCCGAGTCGCTCATGATCCGCCGGGTGTTGATCGCCAACCGAGGCGAAATCGCCCTGCGGATCATCCGGGCCTGCCACGAGGAAGGGCTCGAAGCGGTCGCCGTTTTCTCAGCGGCCGATCGACTGAGTCCCCATGTGCTGGCTGCCGACTATGCGGTGCCGATCGGACCGGCCCCCGCATCGGAGAGCTATCTCCGGATCGATCGTCTCCTCGACGCGGCCGCGCGCACCCAGGCCGACGCCATTCACCCGGGTTACGGCTTTCTGGCTGAACGGGCAGTCTTTGCCGAAGCGGTGGAACGCGCCGGGCTGGCCTTTGTCGGTCCGCCGTCCTCCGCCATCCGCGCTATGGGAGACAAGACCGAGGCTCGGCGTCGCATGGAGGCGGCGGGAGTCCCGATCATCCCCGGCCTCATGGTTCCCGTCACCGATCCCGCCGCGGCGCGTGAATCGGCCCGGAACCTGGGCTACCCGGTGCTGGTGAAGGCTTCGGCCGGCGGTGGCGGCAAAGGGATGCGAGTGGTAGCCGAACCCGGCGAGCTGGAGCGAGCCCTGCACGCTGCCGCCTCCGAGGCGATGAAGGCGTTCGGGGACCCGGCCGTTTACCTCGAGCAGTATGTCGAGCGGCCCCGGCACGTGGAGATCCAGGTCCTGGCCGACGCCGAGCGCACCATCCACCTGGGCGAGCGGGAGTGCTCGATTCAGCGCAGGCACCAGAAGCTGGTGGAGGAAGCGCCCTCGGTCGCGGTCGATGCCAAACGCAGGGTGCAGATGGGATTGGCGGCGGTAGCGGCGGCTGAAGCGGTCGGATACCGGAGTGCCGGCACCTGCGAGTTTCTGCTCGACGCCCAGGGCAACTTCTATTTCCTCGAGATGAACACGCGGATCCAGGTGGAGCACCCGCTGACCGAGGTCGTTTACGGGATCGACCTGGTGCGGGAGCAGCTCCGCATCGCGGGGGGAGCGCTGATGCGGACCCTTCCCCTGGCGATGAGCCCGCGTGGCTGGGCCGTCGAATGCCGGATCACCAGCGAAGACCCGTCCAACAGCTTCCTGCCCGCCACCGGCACCGTGCAATACCTCGGCATCCCCGGGGGGCCCGGTATTCGCTGGGACGGCGGCATCGAGCCCGGGAACGCGATCACGCTCCACTACGACTCGCTGCTGGGCAAACTGATCGCCTGGGGCACCGACCGGGCCCAGGCGATTGCCCGCATGCGCCGCGCGCTGGATGAACTGGTGATCCTCGGCGTACCCACCAATCAGTCGTTCCACCTGCGCCTGTTGGCCGACGAGGCTTTTCTCCGGGGCGAAATCGACAGCCAGTTCCTCGACCGGCGTCCCGACCTGCTCGAAGCGCGAATGGAGCCCGGGGAGGCGGAAGCCATGGCGGTCGCGGCCGCCCTGGCGGAGGACGAGGCGAGACAGTCTCGAAGACCCGCGGTGTCCGCCGAGCGCGAAGCGGCGATCCAGAGTCTCTGGCATCAGGCGGCGCGCCGCGAGGGGCTGCGCTGAATTCCGCGGGCGTGAGCACCCAGGCGCTCCTGGTGCGCATCGACTCCATCGCCGCGGGTGGCGACGGCGTGGGCCGCTTGCCCGACGGCCGGGCCGTCTTCGTGCCCCGCGCCGCTCCGGGCGATCTGGCCGAGCTGGCCCTGCTCCGGACGCACCGGCGCTATGCCCGCGCGTCGCTGCGGCGAGTGGTCGAGCCCGGAGCCGAACGGGTTGAGCCTCGATGCCGGCACTATACGACGGACTCCTGCGGGGGCTGCCAGTTGCAGCACCTGAGCCCGGGCGCCCAGCTGGCCGCCAAGCGTGCCATCGTCGGGGACGCGCTCCGTCGGCTGGGTGGCCTCGAGCTCTCGGATCCCGAGATCGAGGCGGCGCCGCAGGCCTGGGCCTATCGCAACAAGCTGACCCTCGCGGTCGGAGAGGGTGGGCGTCGGATCGGACTGCATCCCTTCGGTCGCCCCGAAGCCGTGTTCGATCTGGTGCGCTGCGAGATCGCCGCAGTCGAATTGCAGGAGCTCTGGAGCGCGGTGCGCTCCCTGAGGGAGCTGCTTCCGCCCGGCCTTACCCACCTGGTCCTGCGGCTCGACGCGGAAGGCGGGCGCCATCTGATTCTCCGAACCGAGCCGGGTGCCAGACCACCAGAGGTGGATCGCCTGGGGCGGGGGCTTCGAGAGGCCAGCGTGCCCGCCATCATCTGGTGGGAGCCGGCTGAAGGGGCCGCCAGAGTGCTCTTCGGCGGAAAAGATGCCTATCCCGCCGTGGTCTTCGAGCAGGTGAACCCGCCTTTCGCCCGACGGATCCGGCAGTTCGCCATCGAGCGACTGGGTGCGGTGAAGGGCCGGCTGGCCTGGGACCTCTACGCCGGGATCGGGGACACGTCCCTCGCCCTGGCGAACCTCGGGGCCCGAGTGGAAATGGTCGAACGGGATGCGCGCGCCGTGAGGCAGGCCGAGCGGCGCTGGCGCGAGGCCCGCGGGCGGCCGGTCGAAGGTCAGGCGCCGCTGGATCTCCCGGTGACCGCTCACGCCGGCGCGGCCGAAGATCTCGTGACTGGTCTCCCGCGCCCCGATCTGGTCATCGCCAACCCGCCTAGAGTGGGCATGGCAGAGCGGGTGGTCTCGACTCTGGGTGAAGCGGGGCCCGAGCGGATCGTGTACGTGTCCTGCGACCCGGCCACGCTCGCCCGAGACGTGAAGCGCTTGGGTGAAGGCTACCGGGTGAGCGAAGTCCGGGCCTTTGACCTGTTCCCCGAGACCGCCCACGTCGAGACGGTCCTGGTTCTGGAGCGAACGGAATGAAATACCTGGTGATCACACCGGCAGGAGAGATCGAGGTCGCGGTCGACGGAGATCGAGTGACCGTCGGCGGGCAGGAGGTCGGGGCTCACTTGACCCGGCTTCCCGGCGCGCCCATCGCGCACCTGCTCCTGGGGCACCGCTCGATCACCATGGCGCTCGAGCCGGGGGGCCGGGGGGCGTGGACGGTGGGTCGGCTGGGCCGCCAGTGGAACGTGGAAGTGGTGGACGAGCGGACCCGCCACATCCGGAGCCTCGCGCCGGCCGGCCCGGTCCACGGATCGCACGGGGTGGTGCGGGCGCCAATGCCAGGTCTGGTTGTGAGGGTCTCCGCCGCCGCGGGGCAGGCCGTCGCCGCGGGCGAGGGCTTGATCGTGCTCGAAGCGATGAAGATGGAAAACGAGCTTCGGGCTCCGGGCGCCGGCTTGGTGATTTCGGTCCGGGTCTCCGAGGGTCAGGCGGTGGAGAAAGGCGAGGTCCTGATCGAGATGGGGGACTTGACCTAACCCGTTGCCGCTTGGTACGTTTGGAGTCTGTGCGTACCACCGCCTAACCCAGATTGGACAGCATGAAGACCTTTTCTGCAAAGCCGGGCGACCTGACCCACGATTGGCATTTGGTAGACGCCGAGGGCGTTCCGCTCGGGCGCCTGGCCAGCCAGGTGGCTCAGCTCATTCGGGGCAAGCACAAGCCCACGTTCACGCCCCACATGGACGGCGGGGACTTCGTGATCGTAGTGAACGCCGCCAAGGTCCGGCTCACGGGGCGCAAGCTCGAGCAGAAGCGGTACTTCAGGCACACCGGTTACATGGGACACGAGCGGTTCACGCCGGTCAGCACGCAGCTGGCCAAGCATCCGGAGCGGGTGATCGAGCGGGCCGTGTTCGGGATGCTGCCCAAGAACTCGCTCAGCAAGCAGCGCCTTCGCGGGAAGCTCAAGGTTTACCGGGACGCGACGCATCCGCACGCGGCCCAGAAGCCCAAGGCTCTCTCGGTCGGGCGCACCAAGGCGGTTTCATGACGGCAACTCCCGCATTTCGTTGGCAGGCGGTCGGCCGCCGGAAGACCAGCGTGGCCCGGGTCTATCTGACGCCCGGGACCGGGAAGTGGGACGTGAACGGCCGGACATTGGGAGACTATTTCCCGCGGCCTTCGCTGGTGCAGCATATCCAGCAGTCTTTCGCCGCGACCGACACGCTGGGGGCCTTCGATGTTCGCGCCATCGTTTCGGGGGGCGGGCAGTCGGGACAGGCGGGGGCGTTGCGTCTGGGGATCGCCCGGGCGCTCCTCACGGCCGACGGCGTGCATCGCACCAAGCTGCGGGGCGCGGGGCTCCTGACTCGCGACCCTCGCGCGGTCGAGCGCAAGAAGCCCGGTCGCCCCGGGGCCCGGAAGCGGTTCCAGTTCAGTAAGCGTTAACCAGGGAGGTTGGGGAGAGGCGGCCAGGACCGCCCGCCCCGCCGACCCAAATTCACACGCCGCCGGATTCCGGATCGGGGTGTCTCCAGGGCCAAGCCCGGGGATCGGATTCGGGAGATGAAGGCGACGGACGATCAACCCTCTAGTGTGACGGGAAAAACGAACGGCATGGCCCAACCTATTCTGCAGGACCTGCTCGAAGCCGGCGTCCATTTCGGGCACCAGACGCGTCGCTGGAACCCCAAGATGCGCCGGTTCATCTTCGCGGAACGCTCCGGCATCTACATCATCGATCTGCAGAAGACCTTGCGGCAGATCCAGAAGGCGGAAGAGCTGCTGAAGAGCATCGTGCTCCGCGGTGAGGGTGTCCTGTTCGTCTGTACCAAGAAGCAGCTCAAGGGGATCGTGCAGGCGGAAGCGGCGGCCTGCGGGGGCTTCTGGGTCACGGAGCGCTGGCTGGGCGGGATGCTGACCAACTTCCAGACCATCAAACGCCAGATCCGGCGGTTGCGGGACCTGGAGCAGGGGGCCCAGGAAGGCAACTTCGAGAACTACACGAAGAAGGAGAAGCTGCTCTTCGAGCGCGAGCGCCAGAAGCTCTCGCGGAACCTCGAGGGGATCAAGCAGATGGGCCGGCTGCCCGGCGCCCTCTTCGTGGTGGACGCGAAGAAAGAGCGGATCGCGGTCGCGGAGGCCAACAAGCTGGGCGTCCCCGTGGTGGCGATCGTGGACACCAACGCGGACCCCGATCTGATCACGGTGCCGATTCCCGGGAACGACGACGCCATTCGTGCCGTCTCCCTGATCACGACCTACCTGGGCGACGTGATGCGCGAGGCCCGGGCCCAGGTGCCCCTCCGCGAGGTGGCTGAGGATCTGGAGGCTGAGACCTACAGCACCGACGCGGGGACCGAGGGCGACGCCGATGCCGACCGCCGCAAGCGGCGGCCCCGGCGGAAGCGGCGGCCCAAGCCCGAGGCGATCGCGGCCCGGTTGAAGCACGACGAGGAGGCCGGCGCGCCCGCCGCGGCGGCGGAGTCCGAGGCGCGGTAGCGGCACGACGAACCGATCGCGCCTGAGAACCTGCCGCTGCTCGAGGCCGCAACCGGCCGTGAGCGGCGGTACTGTTATCCACCCTGGAGGGTGATTGTAGAAATGAAGACCATGACCAATGCGACGAAAGATGTCAGCGAGCTGCGCGCCCGGACCGGCGCCGGCGTGATGGATTGCAAGAAGGCGCTGGAGGAGGCCAAGGGCGATGTGAACCTGGCGGCCGAAATCCTGCGCAAGAAGGGAATCGCCAAGGCGGACAAGCGCGCCGGGCGGAGCGCCTCCCAGGGCGTAGTGGTGAGCTACATTCACCACAACGGCCAGGTCGGCGTGCTGCTCGAGCTCAACTCCGAGACCGATTTCGTGGCCCGGACCGAGGCCTTTCAGCAGCTGGCCCGTGACCTGGCGCTCCACGTGGCGTCGGCCGATCCGATCGGCGTGACGGCGGAGGATATCCCCGCCGACCTGATCGAGCGGGAGCGCCGCATCGCCGAGGAGCAGGTGGCCGCGGAGGGGAAGCCCGAGAACATCCGCGCCAAGATCGTGGAGGGGAAGGTCAAGAAGTTCATCGCCGAGCGGACCCTGCTGGAGCAGCCCTACGTGAAGGACGAGACCAAGAAGGTCTCCGATCTGATCAAGGAGGTGGCCGGCACCGTGGGCGAGGCGGTGGCCGTCAAGCGGTTCGCCCGATTCAAGGTCGGGGAAGCTTGATGCGGCGGGCGTACACCCGCGCCCTCCTCAAGCTGTCCGGCGAGGCCCTCGCCGGGAACAAGGGATTCGGCCTCGACTATCCGACGGTCGAATCCCTGACCGACGAAATCAAGCATACACATACCCGGGGGGTGCAGCTCAGCCTCGTCGTTGGAGGCGGAAACATCCTCCGGGGCACCAGTGCCAGCCGGGAAGGGCTGGACCGGGTGTCCGCCGACTACATGGGCATGCTGGCCACGGTCATCAATGCCCTCGCGGTGCAGGACATCCTGGAGCGGAAGGGCGTCACCACCCGGGTGATGACCGCGATCCGCATGGAATCGGTCGCCGAGCCGTACATCCGCCGCCGGGCGCTTCGTCACCTGGAAAAGGGCCGGGTGGTTATTTTTGCGGGTGGCACCGGCAATCCGTATTTCTCGACCGATACCGCCGCCGTGCTGCGCGCGCTGGAGATCGAGGCGGAAGTGATCCTCAAGGGCACCAGTGTCAACGGGATCTACTCCGCCGACCCCAAGAAGGACCCCAAGGCCGTGTTCCTGCCCGAGCTGTCGTTTCAGGAAGCCCTCGTGAAGGGATACGAGGTGATGGACGCCAACGCCTTCGGCCTCTGCAAGACCAACAACCTGCCCATCGTGGTCTTCAACATGGGTCGCCCCGGCAACCTCGAACGAGTGCTCAAGGGCGAGCCGGAAGGGACCATCGTGCAATGACGAGCATCCCCGAGCAGGTCAAGCACGCCCGCGAGCTGATGCACAAGGCGGTGGAGAGCACGCGCCGCGAGTTCACCGGGATCCGTACGGGGAAGGCCAGCACCTCTCTCCTCGACCTGGTGCGGGTCGAAGCCTACGGCAGCCTCGTCCCTCTCAATCAGGTGGGGATGGTTGCGGCACCCGAGCATCGCCTGCTCACCGTCCAGCCCTTCGACAAGGCGCTGGCGCCCGCGATCGAAAAGGCGATTCGGGACTCCGAGCTGGGCCTCAATCCCGCCTCACAGGGCGGCCTCATCCGGGTCCCGATTCCCGCGCTCAACGAGGAACGCCGGAAGGAGATGGTCAAGCTGGTGCACAAGCTGGCCGAGGAAGGCAAGGTGGCGGTTCGCCACGCGCGACACGAAGCCATCCAGAAGGTCAAGAAGACCGAGAAGGCGCCCGAGGACGAAAAGTCCCGGGCCGAGAAGGAAATCCAGAAGGCGACCGACGACCACGTCAAACAGATCGACCAGCTGATCGCCGCGAAGGAAGCGGAGATCATGGAAGTATGAGACCGTGAGCGAGGACTTGTTGCAGCGAATCAAGGTCAATGGGGCGCTGCCCGCCCACGTGGCCATCATCATGGACGGGAATGGACGCTGGGCCCAGGGCCGGGCCCTCCCCCGTCCGCTGGGACACCAGGCGGGAATGAAGTCGGTGCGGGAAGCGGTGGAGGGTTGCCTCCAGGCCGGGGTCGAAGTGCTGACCCTGTTCGCCTTCAGCCAGGAGAACTGGCAGCGGCCGCCTGAGGAGATCGGCGCGCTGATGCGGTTGCTCGAGGAGTACATCGCCAAGGAGATCAACGAGCTCCGCGCCAAAGGGGTCCGCGTGCGCATGCTGGGAGACTTGGATCGTCTGGGCCCCGAGGCGCGTCAGGCGGTGGATCGGGTCATGCGGGAAACCGCGGGCGGGAATCGACTCGATCTCAACATCTGCATCTCGTACGGAGGGCGTGCCGAGATCACCCGGGCGGCCCGGCTGCTGGCGGAGGAAGTGGCGGCAGGGCGGATGGACCCGTCCGAGATCGACGAGGAAGCCATCGCCGAGCGGTTGTACACGGCGCCCTGGCCCGATCCCGATCTCCTGATTCGCACCTCAGGCGAGTTCCGCCTCTCGAACTTCCTGCTCTGGCAGCTCGCCTACGCCGAGCTCCACGTGACGCCCGTCCTCTGGCCCGACTTCACCCGGGCTCACCTCTTCGAAGCCATTCTCGAGTTCCAGCGCCGGGACCGTCGCTTCGGACGGGTCACCGTCTGATCGGCGGGGAGTCTCCCCTCCGTCGATTCACCGGCCATCATGGACGCCAATCTCGCCCGCCGCATCGCATTCGCCGCGGTGGCCATTCCGCTGGCCCTGGGGCTGGTCTGGCTCGGTGGCCCGCTCTTCGTGGCCATCGTCGCCGTGATCGGCGTCCTCGGCGCACGCGAGCTCTACGGGCTCGCGGCTCGTCAGGGGGTCTCTCCCTCATCGGTGTTCGGGCTTCCGGCGGCGGCCGCCTTTGCCCCGGCCGCCTGGGCCACGGTGACCGGCTCCCTGGCCGGATCGGTGGTGGAGCGGGCATGGCCCTACGCCGCAGCAATCTGGCTGCTGGGTCTGTTCACCTGGGTGCTCTGGCGCCACGCTCCCACTGCGCACCCCTTGGGCGCGGCGTCGGTGACCGTGCTGGGGGCCATCTACTGCGGCGGGCTCCCGGCCTTCATCGTCCAGATCCGGCATGCCAACCAGGGACCCGGCTCGTGGCTGGGAACCTGGCTGGTGTTCTTCCCCCTCGTGATCACCTGGATCGGTGATACGGCGGCCATGTTCGGAGGGAGAATGATCGGGGGGCCCAAGCTGGCCCCGGTGGTGAGCCCCGGGAAGACGAGGGCCGGCGCGGTGGCAGGACTGCTGGGATCCCTGGTGGCCGCCGTGATCTTTGCCCTGGTCGCGCTGCGTCCCTTGGGCATATCGTTTTCTCCCCTGCAGCTGGTGGCCTTCGCGGTGGTGCTTTCGGTGGTCGGACAGGTGGGGGACCTGGTCGAGTCCCTCTTCAAGCGGGAGGTCGGGCTCAAGGACTCGAGTCACCTGATCCCCGGCCACGGCGGCATCCTCGACCGATTCGATTCGCTCTACTTCGTGCTCCCGGTGGCCGCTGCCATGTACCGCTGGTTCGGGGTGATCTGATGCAAGGCGTCGTGGTGCTCGGTTCCACCGGCTCGATCGGCCGCAGCACTCTCGAGGTCCTGCGACGGCAGCGCGAGCACTTCCGCGTGGTGGCGCTGACCGGCGGGAAGAACACCGATCTGCTCCGGAGCCAGGCCGACGAATTCGCGGCTGGCTACGTCGCCGTGGTCGGCGAGCCCACCGCTGGAACCACGATGCCTCAGGGTCCGTCCTGCCTGGTTGAAGCCGCCACCTTGCCGGAGGCGGACATCGTGGTGAACGCGGTGGTGGGGGCGGCCGGACTCGATGCCACGCTCGCCGCGCTCCGGGCCGGGAAGCGGGTCGCCCTGGCCAACAAGGAATCGCTGGTCCTGGGCGGCGAGCTGATCCGGCAGGCCGCGCGGGAGGGCGGCGGCGAGCTGATCCCGGTGGATTCCGAGCACAGCGCGGTGCTGCAATGCCTGGCCGGACGTGAGGAAGGGCTGGCGAGGCTGATCATCACCGCCTCCGGCGGCCCCTTCCGCGAGTGGCCCGCCGAGCGGGTCGCCTCGGCCACGGTACAGGAAGCGCTGCGCCACCCGACCTGGAAGATGGGCAACAAGGTCACCGTGGACAGCGCCACCCTGGCCAACAAGGCGCTCGAGCTGATCGAGGCCCACTTTCTCTTCGACCTGGGGTATGATGCGCTGGAAGTCGTGGTGCACCCCCAGAGCGTGATTCACGCCTTCGTGGAGTTCTGCGACGGCAGCGTGATCGCCCAACTGGGCTTTCCTTCGATGGAGCTGCCGATTCTCTACGCGCTGACGTATCCAGGACGGCTGCCGGACCACGGGATCCGCCGCTTCGATCCGGTATCGGCCGGACCCTTTACCTTCGAGCCGGTGCGGACCGATCTCTTCCGCGCCTTCAGTCTCGGCGTCGGCGCCGGTCGCGCCGGTGGAACGGCGCCGGCCGTATTCAACGGCGCCAATGAAGTGGCGGTGGCTGCGTTCCTGGCCGGCGAGATCGCCTTCGGCCAGATCCCCGATCTGATCGAGCGTGCCCTCGAGGAACACCAGGTCCAGCCAGCCCGCGATCTGGAAACCGTGCGTGAAGCGGACCGGTGGGCGCGCGCCCTGGTCCGGGAGCGCGTCGGATGAGCCTGCTCTTCACGCTGGCCACCCTGATCATCGTCCTCGGTGTGCTGATCTTCGTGCACGAGCTGGGACACTTCCTCGCGGCCAAGGCGGCCGGAATCCAGGTGCTGCGATTCTCGCTGGGAATCGGTCCGGCCATCCGGCGGCTTACCTGGGTCAGAGGCGAGACCGAGTACTCCATCTCCTGGCTGCCGCTGGGCGGCTACGTGAAGATGGCGAGCGCGGAGGAGGCCGCGGCGTCGGAGGCGCTCGAGGGCGGCCCGACCCTTCAGCCGGTCGACCCCAAGCGCGTGTTCGAGGCCAAGCCGGTCTGGATGCGGATGATCGTGATCCTGGCCGGGGTCAGCATGAACCTGCTCTTCGCCTGGGCCGTCTACAGCGTGCTGGCCTACAAGGAAGGGCGCCAGATCAATCCGACCACGACCGTCGGCCAGGTCGTGGCGGACAGCCTGCCGGCCGGGGCCGAATCGCTGCGCGACCTTCCCGTCGGGGCGCGCATCACAGCGGTGGGTGGAAAGCCGGTCGCCTCGTGGAACGAGGTGTTGCTCAACCTGAGCACCGCGCCGAAAGACCAGGTGGCGATTCAGCTCGACGACGGGACGGAGCGCCTGGCCGCCATCCCGCCGTCGGATGTCAAAGGCCGGGAGCGGCTGGCCCGTTCGCTGTTGCCCTACCTCGCGCCGGTCATCGGGCAGGTCTTGCCGGACCACCCGGCCGAGCGGGCGGGGATGATGGTGGGCGACACGGTGACGGCGGTGAACGGAGCGCCGATCCCGCAGTGGTACGATTTCCTCGTCGCCGTTCGAGGGCAGGCCGGAGTCCCTTTGGTGCTCACGGTCGCCCGGCAGGGGCATCGGATCGAAATTCCGGTTACCCCCGAGGGCGAGACTGAAGTGCTCCCCGACGGCACCAAGCGGCAAGTGGGCAGGATCGGCGTCGGCGTCGCCTTCGACTACAAGACCGAGCCGTACACGGTGGGCGAGGCGATTCTGGCCGGCGGCTCGGCCACGATCTATGCCTCGACCCAGATCGCCGAGATGGTGCGCGGCCTGATCAGCGGGCAGGTGGATCGGAAGAACATCGGTGGGCCGATCCTGATCGCGCAGGCCGCGGCTCAGAGCGCCAAGCAGGGGCTGGACGTGTTTCTGGGTTTCCTGGCCTTCGTTTCGGTCAATCTGGCGGTGCTCAACATGCTGCCGATTCCAGTCCTCGATGGCGGTCAATTCCTGTTCCTCCTGGCGGAGGGTATCTTCCGCCGCCCGCTTTCTCTGCGATTGCGGGAGCAGCTCACCATGGTGGGGTTGGTCCTTATCGTCCTGCTCATGGTGCTGGCGTTCTCCAACGACATCCGCCGCCTGATCGGCGGCTAACAGCGACTGCACTCAGTCTGAGCTCTTCTCAGAACCACTCTCCCTTCCCATGTCCCTGCTGACTCTCGAAGGCGTGACCAAGCGCTTCGGTGCTGTGACCGCCGTGGACGACGTGAGCTTCTCGGTCGCTCGCGGCGAGGTGGTCGGCTTCCTGGGGCCCAACGGCGCCGGCAAGTCCACCACCATGCGCATGATCACCCAATATCACGAACCCGACACGGGTACCGTCCGGCTGGATGGCGTTCCTCTCTCCGAAGCGGGCCTCGCGGCCAAGCGCCGCCTGGGCTACTTGCCGGAGAACAATCCGCTCTACGCCGAGATGCTGGTGTCGGAGTACCTCGAATTCATTGGCCGTCTCCGCGGGCTCGATGGCGCCGCCCGGCTCCGGGCCACCGACGATTCGGTGGCATCCACCGGCATCGAGTCGGTGTTCTATCGGCCGATCGGCGAGCTCTCCAAGGGTTTCCGCCAGCGGGTGGGCCTGGCCGCCGCGATCCTGCATCGGCCTGACCTCCTGGTGCTCGACGAGCCGACCGAGGGACTGGACCCCAATCAGCGGGTCGAAATTCGCCGGCTGATCGGAGACCTGGGCAAGGAGCACACGGTGCTGCTCTCGACCCACGTGCTGCCCGAGGTGCAGCACACCTGCTCCCGCGTCCTGATCATCAAGCGCGGCAAGATCGTGGGTGATGGACCGGTGGCGGAGTTGGTGAGCCGGGCCGGCGGTACCGCCCGGATCCGGGTGGAAGCCGCCGGCAATGGCGTGGTGGCCGGACTGAAGGCGTTGCCCGGTGTGCGCGCGGTGGATCAGGAGCCGGAGGTCGGCGGGCGGGTCCGGGCCCTGGTCTCGGTCGAGGGGGCCACGGATTTGCGGCCCGAGATCTTCCGGCTGGCGAGCCAGAAGGGCTGGACCCTCTACGAGCTGTATCAACCGGCGGGGAGCCTCGAAGACGTCTTCCGTGAGCTCACCTCCGAGCCGGCCGCTGAACCGACGGCAGAGGGAGCGGCCGCATGAAGTCGATCTGGATCATCGCCCGCCGCGAGCTGCGCGCCCTGTTCGATCAGCCGACCGGCTACGTCCTGCTGGTCGTCTTCGTGGTGGTCAACGGCTTCCTGTTCTTCCGGCAGGCCTACGTGAGCGGGGCCGCCTCGCTCCGGCCGATGCTCGACCTCCTGCCGTGGATGTTCCTCTTCTTTGTCCCCGCCGTGGCGATGCGGTCGCTCGCGGAAGACCTCCGGAGCGGCCTGCTCGAGATCGTCCTCTCGCAGCCCATCAGCGAGCTGGAGCTGGTGGTGGGCAAGTACCTCGGCACCACCCTCTTTCTCTGGATCGGCCTCGCGCTGACGCTTCCGATTCCGCTCGGGCTCCTCGCCGGGGCGCACCTGCCGCTGGGCCCGGTCGTGGCGCAGTACGTGGGCTCGATGCTCCTTGCGGCCGGCCTGGCCGGCGTAGGAGTGTGGGCCTCTGCCTTGGCCCGGAGCCAGATCACCGCCTTCATCGTGGGGTTGGCCGTGATGTTCGTTCTGGTGCTGGTGGGACTGAACCCGCTGGTGGTGGGTCTTCCGCCGCAACTGGGGCTGATCGCCGCGCGGCTGGGGGTGCTCTCCCATTTCGACAGCATCGGCCGCGGCGTCATCGACCTCCGGGATGCGGTCTATTTCGTCTCGCTGGCCGCCGCTTTCCTGCTGCTGGCTTACGGCGGCCTGATGACCCGCAAACTGGCGCCCGGTCACGGCCCCACTCGGCGTCTCAAGGCCACCATCGCCATCATGGTAGCCGCGCTGGTCGTGATCAACCTGCTGGGCGGCTATCTGAGCTGGCGGATCGACCTGACCCCGGGACGCGCCTACACGCTCTCCAAGGCGACCCGGGACCTGGCGGGGAGCCTGAGCGACATCCTCACCATCAAGGTCTTTGCCTCGGCGGAGCTCCCCTCTGAAGCGGCGCTGCTCAAGCGAGACGTGGACGACCTCCTGAGCGACGTGAAATCCGCCGGCAAGGGCAAGATCCGGGTGATCGACCGGGATCCGGCCACCGATCCGGTCGCGAAGAAGGACGCGGTCTCGCTCGGGATCCAGGCGGTGCAGTTCAACGTCGTGGGGAAGTCCGAGCTCCAGGTGAAGGAGGGCTACCTCGGCCTCGCGATCCAGTATGCCGACGGCGTCCAGGCGATTCCTTTCATCGGCCAGACCGAGGACCTTGAGTATCGGGTCGCCTCCGCCATCCAGTCTCTGACCCGCACCAAGAAGCCGGTGATCGGCCTGGTGGAGGCAGCCGATCGGACCGCCCCGGGCGGTCGAAGCTTTCGCACCCTGCAACTGGAGTTAGGTAAGACCTTCGAGGTCCGGAGCATCTCGCTCTCCGATTCGACCCAGCCCGCTTCCGACGTGAAGGCGCTGGTACTGGCCGGGACTCCCGACAGTCTGGGCGCCGGTGAGTCGGCCCGCCTCCAGGCCTTCTTCGATCGCGGCGGGGGCGCCCTGGTCATGGCCTCGGGCATGGCCCTCGATCCCCGGGCTCCCATGGCCGCACCGCGCCCGGTGGCCTGGAACGCGGCGCTCAAGCGATTCGGCGTCTCGATCCGCTCCGACATGGTCTACGACTTCCAGGCCAACCAGGTGGTCCCCATGCCCACCAACCTCGGACAGGTGCTTCAGGCCTATCCTCTTTGGCTGCGGGCCCGGGCCTACGGCGGGTCGGTGGTCACCGAGGGCCTGAGCGAGGTATTCCTCCCCTGGACCAGCTCGATCGACACCTCGGGCGCTCATCCGGGGAGCGTTCATCCGCTCCTGGTTTCCAGCAAGAGCGCCGGCCGCGCCGAGGGCGAAGTGGATCTCACTCCCGGCCGCCAGATGGCTCAGTTCGATCTCAAGCCTCAGTTGCTGGCCGTGATGATCAGTCCCAGCGAGAAGGATTCGCTGCGTGGCCGCCTGGTCGTGGTCGGCAATGCCGACGTCGCGGCCGACCGCTATGCGGAGCGCTCGCCCGAGAACCTGAGCTTCGCGCTGAATTCCGCCGACTGGCTGGCGAAGGATGAGGCGTTGATCGCCATCCGGAGCCGGGACCGGCGTCCTCCGCGATTGCTCTTCCCGAATCCCGGGATCCAGGCCGCGGTCAAGTACGCCAACCTGATCATCTGGCCGGCGATGATCGGACTCTACGGCCTGCTCCGGCTGGTGCGGCGTCGGCGCCTGGCCACGCAACCCTACCACCCGCAGGCGGCGATGCCCGCGGAGGCGGTATGACCCCCAAGCAACTGCTGCGCGCGGCCCTGGCGCTGGCGATTCTGCTCCTGCTCTGGGGAGCGACGTTGCTCTTCAAGAAGACCCGGGCCGACCAGCCGATCGGGATGAAGATCCCGGTCATCCCCTCCAGTGCGGCGGACAGCATCAGAATCACGACTTCGAGCGACACCATCCTGTTGGCCAAGGTGGCCGGTGGCTGGACGGTGAACGGCAATCCCGCCTCGACCCCCATCGTCGAGGAGTTCTTCAAGGCCCTGGCGGATACCATCGAACCCAGCGAACTGGTGGCGGAGAATGTCGCCTCGCATCAACGGCTGGGAGTGGACAGCGTGTCCGGCCGTCACGTGGTGGTGCGCGGCGGCGGTCACACCCAGCTCGATCTCTACTTCGGAAGCCACGGTCCCGATTTCGAAGGGGTCTATGCCAGACGGGCCGGTGAGGTCCCGGTCTATCTCCTCCACGGCGATCTGCCGGGCACCGTGGATCGCCGAGACGAAGATTGGCGGGACAAGAAGATGGCGGCGATCTCTCCCGATACCGTCGCCCGGGTCGAGATTGCGCGCGGTGAGCACAGCTATGCGCTCACCAAGGGGAAGACCTGGAGTTTTGCCGGCGGCACCCCCGTCGACTCAGGGGCGGTGGTTCGCCTGCTGGAGAATTTCCGGAGTCTTTCGGCCAACGGGTTTCCGTCGAAGCACGAGGCCGACTCGGCTCGATTCTACAAGAAGGCGCGTCGGATCAAACTCCTCGACGCTTCGGGGCATCCGTTGGTTGCGCTGGCCTTCGACTCCGGCGCCGGAGGGTTCCTGGTCCGGGTCGATACTACCAGTACGTTGTATCGGATGGATACCTGGGTGGTGGATCAGCTGACGCCGGCCGACAGCGTGCTCAAGCCCGGGAAGAAGAAGTAACTCAGGATTTCTCCCAGAATCGCCACCACTTCGACCCCGGGGCGTCCCTGGTCCCGGGGATCACCGCACTGGAATCCCGCAGATAGCCCTCCGGTACCGGGATGGCCGCGGTCGGCCGGGCGCGTTTTTCCACGTCCTCCAGGTCCGCCAGTAGCGCTTCGGCCGAGCGATACCGGTCGTCGGGATGCTTGGCCAGCAGGCGCATGATGATGCGCTCGATCCGCTTGGAAAGCTCCGGGCGTTTGTGGCGGGGCGGTTCGGGCTTGGTCTCGACGTGCATCCGGGCCAATTCGTACCAGTCTCGCGACTTGAAGGGCAGGTCGCCGGTGACGGCGCGGTAGAGGGTGATGCCGAGCGAGTAGAGGTCGGCTCGGCCGTCGACCGGCCGTCCCTGGGCCTGCTCGGGGGAGATGTAGTGCGGGGTCCCGATCGTCATCATCGAGCCGGTCGCGGCGACGTAGCCGCTGATCGCGCGGGCGATCCCGAAATCGGTGAGCACCGGGAGTCCAGCGCCGGAGAGCAGGACGTTGTCGGGCTTGATGTCGCGGTGAATCACCCCCCGGGCATGGGCAAAGGCGAGCGCGCGGGTGACGCCGACCCCGATGGCCACGGCCCGACCCTCCACGAGACGTCCCTCCCGCTCGAGGAGCGCGGCAAGCGTGTCGGGCTGGTACTCCATGGCGAAGTAGATGTGTCCCTGGCTTTGACCGAACTCCTCGAGGCGGACGATGTTGGGGTGTTCGAGGGCGGAGGCGAGCTGAGATTCCTGGCGGAATCGGGCCTCGAAGCCGGCGTCGTTCGCGTATCGCGGCTTTAAGACCTTGAGGGCAAACAGTTTACCGTCCTCCCCCTGGGCGGCGTAGACCCAGGAGAAGCCCCCCTGACCCAGCAGCCGGTCCAACCGGAACCGGCCCAGGGTCTGACCGACGGGGGGCGGCGTGAGCGGCACGAGGGGTTGCCTAAGCTGTTGCGGCGCGGTTACTTTGTGGTGCTGCGAGAGATCGAAAAAGAGACGCAAACAGGCATGAGCGGGAGGATACACCGAGAATGGGGTTTGACAAGCAGGCAGTCGTCCAAAAGCACCGGCGCCACGAGACCGATACCGGATCGAGCCGGGTACAGGTGGCGCTGCTGACCGAACGGATCAACTCCCTCACCGAACATTTTCGGCTCCATCCCTCCGACCATCATGGGCGGCGTGGCCTGCTCAAGATGGTAGGCAATCGCCGTCGGCTCCTGAACTATCTCAGGCAGAGTGACCTGCCCACCTATCGGGCTTTGATCGACGAGTTGGGCCTCCGTCACTAAGTGGTGCTGAGGCACCAGGGCGTCCCAGGAAGCACCTCCGGGACGCCCTCAGTGTATTGGGGTGCTGGGGTGCGGGATCCGCATACCGAAGGGTTTTCAAACGTGCATAGAATCGAAACCGAGTTTGCCGGGCGGCGGCTGCTGCTCGAGTCCGGGCGCCTGGCGAAGCAGGCGGCCGGTTCCGCCTACCTGCAGTTCGGAGACACCGCGGTGCTCGCCGCCGTCACGGTCTCCTCCAACGTCTCCGCGCTGCCGTTCTTCCCACTGACCGTCGAATACCGCGAGAAGACTTACGCCGCGGGCAAGATCCCCGGCGGGTTTCTCAAGCGTGAAGGGCGGCCCAGCGACAAGGAGATCCTGGCCTGCCGGCTGATCGACCGGTCGATCCGGCCGCTCTTCCCTGAGGGATTCAAGAACGAGGTCCAGGTCTTCGTGACGGTGCTCTCCGCCGACCAAGAGAATGATGCCGACGTTCTGGGCGTCACGGCGGCCTCCATGGCGCTCAGCCTTTCGTCCATTCCCTGGAACGGGCCGCTCGCGGCGGTGCGGGTGGGCAAGGTCGAAGGGAACTGGATCCTCAATCCCACCTTCCAGCAGCTCGAATTCTCGACCATCGATCTCACCGTGAGCGGGAGCCCTGAATCCATCGTGATGGTGGAGGGGGGCGCGCTCGAGGTGAGCGAGGCCGAGATGCTCGAGGCGCTCAAGGTGGCCCAGAAGGGCATCAAGGACCTGATCGCGATCGAGCGCAAGCTGATCGCCGAGTGCGCCGTCACCAAGCGGCCCTGGACCAAGCCCGAACCCGATGCCGCGCTGGTCGGGCGGGTGCGGGAGCTGGCCGAAGACGCGATGGCCAAGGCGATCAACGCCAAGGATAAGGCCGGTCGGGCGACGGGATTCAAGGCGCTGCACGAGAGCATCTCGGCCCAGCTGCTGGCGGAATTCCCCGATCGGGGCCGGGAAATCGGCCACGAGCTGGAGGAGATCGAGTACCGCGTGATGCGGGCCCAGGTGCTGGACAAGGGCGAGCGGGTGGACGGCCGGGATCTGGAGACTATCCGTCCCATCAGCATCGAGACGAGTATGCTGCCCCGGGCCCACGGCTCGGCGGTGTTCACCCGAGGCCAGACCCAGGCTCTGGTCGTGGTGACGCTGGGGACGGCCGACGACGAGCAGCGGATCGACAGCATCGACGTCCAGGGCGAGACCACCAAGTCGTTCATGCTGCACTACAACTTCCCGCCCTACTCGACCGGCGAAGTGAAGATGATCCGGGGCACCAGCCGCCGGGAAATCGGACATGGGGCCCTGGCGGAGCGCGCGCTTCAGCCGCTCCTCCCCCATTACGAAGAGTTCCCCTACACCCTGCGCGTGGTCTCGGAGATCTTCGAGTCGAACGGCTCCTCCTCGATGGCCACCGTCTGCGGTGGCTCGCTGGCGCTGATGGATGCCGGCGTGCCGGTCCGGGCCGCGTGCGCCGGGGTCGCGATGGGGCTGATCAAAGAGGGGAAGCGCGTCGCCATCCTAACCGACATCCTCGGCTCCGAGGATCACCTCGGGGACATGGACTTCAAGGTGGCCGGCACCACCAACGGGATCACCTCCATCCAGATGGACATCAAGATCGAGGGGCTCGATCTCAAGATCATGGAAGAGGCGCTGGACCGGGCTCGGGAAGGCCGGCTTCACATCCTGGGCGAGATGCACAAGGCGCTCGCCACGCACCGGCCCGATCTCTCCAAGTATGCGCCGCGGATCATCACCATGATGATCAAGCCGGACAAGATCGGCGATGTCATCGGCCCCAAGGGGAAGACCATCCGTGGCATTCAGGACCAGACGGGCGCCAAGATCAGCATCGAAGACAGCGGTCTCATCACCATCGCCGCGGTGGGCGGCGAGGCGGGCCAGAAGGCCCGGGACATGATCGCGGCGATGGTGGCGGAGCCCGAGGTCGGCCGCGTGTACGAGGGGCCGGTCAAGAGCACTACCGCGTTCGGGGCCTTCGTCGAGATCATCCCCGGAGTCGAGGGGCTGCTCCACATCAGTGAGCTGCAGCACGGTCGCACCGACAAGACCGAGGACGTGGTCAAGAAGGGCGACATCGTGCAGGTCAAGCTGCTCGAGGTGGACGACCGGGGTCGGATGAAGCTCTCCAGGAAGGCGCTGCTTCCCAAGGACTAGGCCGGTGAACACCACCAGTCTGGACCGGCACGTGAGCCAAACGGCGGCACCCAACGGGCTCACGGTGCTCTCTGAACAGTTGCCGGCCGTCCGGTCCGTGGCGGTCGGCATCTGGGTTCGCACCGCCAGCGCCCACGAGCACCGCTCCCAGATGGGCGTTTCCCACCTGCTCGAGCACATGGTCTTCAAGGGCACCGAGCGCCGGACCGCCCGGCAGCTGGTCCACGAGCTCGAGTCCCGGGGCGGCAGCCTCGACGCCTTTACCGGTCGCGACCACACCTGCTTCCAGGCCCACATCCTGGACGAGGACCTGCCCAGGGCGGTGGACGTCCTGACCGACCTGATCCGCCGGCCCCTCCTCCGCGAGACCGACCTTTCGCTCGAGCGCAACGTGGTGCTGGAAGAGATCAGCACCGTCGAAGACACTCCCGACGACCTGGTCTTCGAACTCTTTGCCGACCGACTCTGGCCACAACACCCCTATGGCTACTCGATACTCGGGACCCGGGAATCGGTGGGCGCCCTTCGGAGCCAGGATCTCAGGCAGGTTCACGGGACGGGATACTACCGGGGCAATTGCGTGATCGCCGCGGCGGGACAGATCGAGCACGAGCGCCTGCTCGAGCTGCTGGAGAAGGAAGGCTGGTTCGAGGAAGCCGGTTCCGAAGCGCCGCGCCAGCCGTTGAAGGGCGCGCCCGCGGTACGCGGTCAGACGTTCCGCGTCGAGCGGGACACCGCCCAGTGCCACATGGTTCTTGGCTCCGACGCGTTCCCCTATCGCGATCCACGCCGCTTTGCTCTGGCGCTGCTGGTCAACGCCCTGGGCGGCGGGATGTCGAGCCGGCTGTTCCAGCGGATCCGGGAGGAGCTGGGCCTGGCCTACGCGATCTACGCCTTTCAGCAGCTGTTTCAATCCTCCGGCATCCTGGGGGTTTACGTGGGGACTCAGCCCGCGTCCGCCGAGGCGGCGCTCGACGCCATTCGCCAGGAGTATGCCACTCTGGCCCGTGCCGGATTGAGCGACGTGGAGCTGGCCCAGGGGAAGCAGCAGCTCAAGGGCCAGATCCTGCTCGCGCTGGAGAGCAGCATCAGCCGGATGAACCGCCTGGCGGGGATGGTGCTCCATGGAGAACCGTACCGCCGGCTCGACGAGATCGCCGCCCTGATCGACGCCGTCACCCTCGACGACGCGCGACAGGTGGCGGCCGAGTTTTTCGCGCCCGAGCGGCAGACGCTGGCTCGGCTGGGACCGGAGCAGGCCGCATGATCATCGGCGTTCCGAAGGAGATCAAGACCGCGGAGAACCGGGTCGCCCTGGTGCCGGCCGGCGCCGAGGCCTTTGCGGCCGCGGGCCATAAGGTCTATCTGGAGCAGGGCGCCGGCCTGGGGAGCGGCTTCAACGACGACGCCTACATCGCGGTCGGGGCCGAGATCGTTCCCACCGCCGAAGAGATCTGGGCCCGGTCCGAGATGATCATGAAGGTGAAGGAGCCGATCGAGCCCGAATGGCCGCGGATGCGAAAGGGGCAGGTGATCTACACCTACTTCCATTTTGCCGCCTCGGAGGCGCTCACCCGGGCGGTGATCAGTTCGGGCGCGGTGGCCATCGCCTATGAGACGGTCCAGCTTTCGACCGGCGAGCTGCCACTGCTGACGCCCATGTCGGAGGTGGCGGGGCGAATGGCGGTGCAGGAGGGGGCCAAGTACCTGGAGCGGGTCTTCGGAGGACGGGGGATCCTGCTGGGTGGGGTGCCCGGGGTGGCTCCGGGAGAAGTGGCGATCATCGGCGGCGGCGTGGTCGGGATCAACGCCGCGAAGATGGCGGCCGGACTGGGCGCTCACGTCATCATCCTCGACATATCCCTGGATCGCCTGCGCTATCTCGACGACGTGCTCCCCGACAACGTGGACACCGTGTTCTCCAACCGGCACAACATCCTGGATGCGATCCGGTCGGCCGATCTGGTGGTCGGCGCCGTGCTGCTGCCGGGTGCCAAGGCGCTTCATCTGGTCAAGCGTGCCGACCTCAGGCTGATGAAGCCTGGCTCCGTCATCGTCGACGTCGCGGTGGACCAGGGTGGCTGCGTGGAGACCATCAAGCCCACTACCCACGAGAATCCGACCTACTTCGTGGATGGGATCCTCCACTACGCCGTCGCGAACATGCCCGGCGGCGTGCCTCGGACCTCGACGCTGGCGCTCACCAACGCCACCCTGCGCTACGGGCTCCGGCTCGCCCGGGACGGCTGGCGGAAGGCCTGCTCCGCCGACCCCGCGCTCCAGCTGGGCCTCAACGTGGTCGAGGGGAAGGTGGTCTATCCGGGGGTGGCCGAAGCGTTTGGGCTTCCGCTGGCCAAGGTCTCCTCGGTCCTCTAGCAATCCCGCCCGCCCCGGCCTCTCGTGCTCGAGATTCTCTTCACGCGGCTGCCCCACGGGGAGGGGCTCCCGGTGCCGGCGCCGGCCACCGCGGGCTCGGCCGGCTGCGACGTGGCGAGCGCCGAGGATGCGACCCTGGCTCCCCAGGAGCGGCGCCTCTTCAAGACCGGCTTCAGTGTCGCCATTCCGGCAGGGTTCGAGTGCCAGATCCGGCCCCGCTCAGGCCTGGCCCTCAGGAACGGGATCACCCTCCCCAACAGTCCGGCCACGATCGACTCCGACTACCGAGGGGAACTGATGGTCGCGCTGATCAACCTGGGCGCCGAGCCCTTCCAGGTGACCCGGGGCATGCGGATTGCTCAGCTGGTGTTCGCGAGGGTGGAGTCGGTGGTGTTCCGGGCGGTGGCTGAGCTCCCCGCCAGCACACGAGGCGACGGTGGATTCGGCAGCACGGGCCACTAGGAGACCGCTCTTCCGTCTTGTTCCGTCCCCGGCACCCGGGTTAGCTTCCGCTTATCTATCTCCGGCTCCTGCATGAAGTTCCCGGCACTAAAACTCGGCACACTCCTCCCCGCGAACGAGATCGCCGTCGATCTCGGCACGGCCAATACCCTGATCTATGTGAAGGGCGAAGGAATCGTCCTGAACGAGCCTTCGGTCGTGGCGATTGAGAAGGCTTCGGGCAAAATCAAAGGCATCGGATTGGAAGCGAAGCGAATGCTGGGGCGCACGCCCGATGGCATTCTCGCGGTGCGGCCGCTCAAGGACGGCGTGATCGCCGACTTCGACGTGACCGAGAAGATGCTCCGCTATTTCCTCAAGACCATCATCGACAAGCACGTCTTCCGGGTGCGGCCCACCGTCATCGTGTGTGTGCCGTCCGGGATCACCGAGGTGGAGCGCCGCGCCGTGCGCGACTCGGCGGAGACGGCGGGGGCCAAGAAAGTCATGATGGTCGCGGAGCCGATGGCGGCGGCGATCGGCGTGGGGCTGCCGGTGGAGACCCCAACCGGGAACATGGTGATCGATATCGGCGGCGGCACCACCGAGATCGCGGTGATCGCGCTCTCCGGCATCGTGTCGGACACCTCGATTCGGACCGGGGGCGATGAGCTGGACCAGGCCATCGTCCAGTTCATGCGCAAGAACTACAACCTCCTGGTTGGCGAGCCGACCGCCGAATCGATCAAGATCAAGATCGGCTCGGCGGCCCCGGTGGGGGATGAACGCGAGATGGAAGTGAAGGGCCGTGACCTGGTCTCCGGGATCCCCAAGACGGTGCGGGTGCATTCGAGCGAGATCCGGGAGGCGGTGCAGGAGCCGATCCAGCAGGTCGTGGACGCGGTCCGCCGCGCGCTCGAGATCACGCCGCCTGAACTGGCCAGCGACATCGTAGACCGGGGGATCGTGATGACCGGCGGAGGCGCGCTGATCCGGGGACTCGACATCCTGCTCGCGCAGGAGACCGGTCTCCCGATTCATGTCGACGAAGACCCGCTCACCTGCGTGGTCAGGGGGGC
>Ga0210073_1000008_pt1 | contig 39011 bp, 54 predicted proteins | sample Browns_ThreeSqC__2_FD_184853 | JGI IMG/M metagenome (GOLD analysis project Ga0210073, IMG submission 184853) | Wetland microbial communities from San Francisco Bay, California, USA, that impact long-term carbon sequestration - Browns_ThreeSqC_D2... | ecosystem: Environmental > Aquatic > Marine >...
TTCCTTCAGGTTTTGCATTGAGCATTGAGAGAGATATGCACCTTTTATTTTTATATATATAATATTCAATAATATCAATAATTGAACATTTGAATAAATTTAAATTTTGTTCGAATTAAAAATATTTATGTTTGAACAAAAATCAAAATCATTCTAATGTTCAAATAGAAATAATTTTAATATGATTAATATTATAAATTCGAATATCTGAATACCAGGTTAAAATATTCAAATGTTCAAATAGAAATAATTTTAATATGATTAATATTATAAATTCGAATATCTGAATACCAGGGTAAAATGTTCAAATGTTCAAATAAAAATAATTTTAATATGATTAATATTATAAAAATGATCATTTGAATAAAATCGTATTTAGTTCAAATAATTAAATTTATAATATTTGAAATATTAAAAATTTGAATATTCGAATACCAGGGTAATTTGTTCAAATAATTAAATTTATAATATTTGAAATATTAAAAATTTGAATATTCGAATACCAGGGTAATTTGTTCAAATAATTAAAATCATAATATAATCAAATTTATATTGTTCAATTTATATAATTATATTTCATTTCATTTTTTAATTATTATTTATTTCATTTCATTATTTATTATTATTTATTTCATTTCATTATTATATTAAATATTAATTGAACAATATAAATTTTATAATTAAAATGAAATATATTTATACCAAAAACTTTAGCATTTTGTTAACAAAATTTTAGCTTAAAATATTTTTATTTTTCGATCAAAGGTTGTATATTTATATTATCAAAAGAGAGAAAAAAAATCGAAAATGATCTTTCAGAAAAAATTGAAAGAATTTTAACAAAAAAAAGTTGACAAAAATTTTTAATTTTCGATTTTTTTTCTTATCTTTATAATAACAAAATGAATAAAAAATATGAATTGAGACAATTTTAACATATTGTCCTTAGCTTGATTTTATCACTTTTCTAAATATAGTATTATGAAAAAGTCTGAAAATCAAGCCATTGTTGACAATGCTGTCGAGTCCACTAATTCTGTTTCTCGTGGCAAATCGTTTGTCGCTTTCGTAGAAAATGACGACAAAACCTTCACGTACGAAGGTCGCTATGTATCGTTGTCAGATTTTTCGAAGAAGCATAACGACGAAGGTGTACTGACGAACAACCTGCGCCCTGTGTTGTCAGGCAAAGTTCGCATCATCAAAAAGTACACGTTGTTCTACGAGAAATATAGTGAACTTGACCATCTGATCGGCTATGACGAATGGCTGGCTGAAGATGACACTCGTCAACATGGCGACTTTCCGGACGAGATTTACTTTAGTAAAGGGTATATTCGCGGTCTGAGCACTCGTGTACCTATGCAACAAGTCATAGAGCAACTTGAGAAATTAGGCTGGTCGAAGAAGTAAATTCGTCAAATTCAAGAGTTAGAGATTGATTTCTCTAACTCTTTTTTTTTATTTTTGTTCTGTATCGTTACATAGGGGTAGAATTAAATCTAACCATCGTCCCTTATCGCGCGGTATCATGTCATAGGTCAAATTTTGATGTCGAAGCATCGACCTATATCACCTTCCTGGATTGTATCATATATTGACCTCGCCCTGGATAAACCTATCCTATCAATTGGTATTATATGAATTTTAATAATTCAACGTTTACAATTTGACACACTATCTATTATAATACCATATGGTGCCGAACGGCCGAGTTTTTTGGAAATATTTCAAAACAACCTATACCCTTATTATTTAATTAATCAAATAAATCATATCAATTATATTATTTTAAATTATCATAAACTATATATCATATAATATATACAAATCAATGTAATAAATTTATTACATTATATATAATATGTTATACAATATATACCCAGGAGGTGCCAGGTGGTAATTAGATCAAAATCCAAAATCCTGGTGTACTTTTTACCCTATACCCCCTTTTTTATATATTTCTGTATAAAAAAATAATAAAATTAAGTGTTAAAATATTTTTATTTCTCAATATTTTTTATTATATTTAATGAACAAAATAATTTATTTCTAAATCTTAAAACTGAGTACGTCATGAACAAGTACACTGTTTATTTAGCGAAAGTTAACAACATAGTTAACAAAGCTGAGCACGCTTTCATATTCTTTATTAAAGACGATGCACAATATACGCGTAGTAATTTTATATACACTACGCTATATAATTGGTATAATTATAAAGAAAATTACGAATTGGAGTTGACAGAAGGTCTCATGGATGAATTCGCTATATATCAAAGATTTGTATATGAAACCACTATAGAATTAGAAAAAATAGGTACAAAACCTTGTCACGAACGTAGTTGTTCATATTTCATGTTCATCTTTTAATATCTATATTATGAAAAAGCTAACTATTATTTATTGGGACCAAGAATCTTTTGCTGTTTGTAGTCGTATATTTGATATAGAAGAATATACGATGGCAGAAGCAAATATTGTTATAGCGAATGATCCAAATGATGATGGATATTTTGAAACAGCTATAGATGATATAAGAGATCACATTGATAAAATCTATGTCTGTGAAAAATATTATATCTATTTTAAATTAAAAACAGGTAAATATAATGTTCAAATTTCTAATCTTTATATTACAACAAATAGTATCATTGATGTTTTAGAAGCCTTAAACGATTTAATGTCATGAAAAAGTCACATTTTTTAACTATTAATATAGAAATCTGTAAATATTTTGATGACTTTTTATTTGATCAATATCAATTAGATATAGTCGAAAAATTTACAGAAATCTGTGATACTCATGGTTTCGACCAAAATCAAATGTTAATAGAATTTTTCGATCTTGATAAATTCTTTTATCGAATTGAACATTTACCTGATGCTGATGAAAAAATTGAATTAATGTTTCAAGATTTGAATCTTTTTGTAGATATATACGAAAATATATATTTACGTTTTATTAAATCCATTTGTCTCAATTAAAATCTAAAATCATGATCATCAATGTATTTATTGTTAAGGCAAGAAACATTACATTACATAAATATAATGTATTTGCCTTCTATTTACCTGATAAGACTGATTATCGAGAATTCAACGAAATAATCAACGATACCTTATTTGAATTTTATGGTTATAACGATCTTGTGAATGATGGAGAATTAACAGAACTAACGGCATATAAAAACTTTATTAATGAAACAGAGATTGAAACAGAAAATGCCGGTACAATTGAAGCAGTCTACGTCGATCCTTATATAGTGATTTGTTAGACTTATACAATACTTTGAGGACTATGAAAAGTCATAGTCCTTTTTTGTTTCATTTTGATCCATCGTCCCCTAATAGGGTCTATCATGGTCTATCGTGGTCTATCATGTCCTACCATGGTCTACTAAGGTCCATCGTGATATACCAAGATCCATCGTATCTTACCCTGGATCAACGGTTACATCGTCACTAATAGTATCCTGGTCTACCAGGGATTACATCATCATTAATAACTACCATCATGACACATCTAACAGATGAATTTGAAAAGAATTATCTAAGCATCGATCGATTGATTCTTTTATTTACAGAAATCAATAATGATTGTGCCAAAAGAGGAGAACCGGTTGTTCCTCTCGATGATACAGAATATTATACAGAACAAATTCAAAATATTTTTGATTTGTCTGATGAAGATTCTGAAGATTTAGCAAACAAAATAAAAGATGCGATTATCAAGCGGTAATTAGATCCAGGGGGAATTTCCAAGTGAGGATTTCCCCCTATACCCGCTATCAAATGGTATCGAAATTAAATCATTTTTTTCAATTTAATAATTTATACCTATAGCCATGTCCACTCCTCTTTTAAACCATTAGTCGCCGAAAGCACCGAAATGTAATAAATTTATTACGTTACGGTGCTTTTTTTAGTTGTAACATTATTGTAACATTTATAACATTGTGTTTACATCATAACTGATTGATTATCAATGCTTTATTTATTATTATTATTTATTTGTTACAATGTTACAATGTTACAATTAAAAATAATAAAAAAATAATAAATAAATAAATAAGGGAAGGTATAATTAATATAATATATAAAGTGCCGGCTCTTTTTTAACCCTTTTTGTGTAACATATTGATAATCAACCAGTTAAGTGTTTCTTACATTATGTAAAAACTTGATTATCAATTAGTTATAAAAGTAACAAGTATTGCAACAACCTTTCGAAAGCATGTAACATACCACGGAGTTGTAATAAATTTATTACATTTTCCCGATCATAATGTCCTAACTGCCGTTGTAAATGGTTAATTCTGGTGAAAAAAAAATAAAAAAAACTTAGCCAAAAATTTTTATTTTTCAAATAATTTTTGTATATTGCATTATTAATTAATTAATTAAATCCTTATTATTATGGCACAACAACCTGAAAACACAGTACGGATAAAGAAATATCCGCGCTATTTCCTCAGCCTGGATGGCAAAGTTTACGATTCTGAAGATGACTGGAAACAACTCAAGTCGAGTAAACATGCAGAAACCGGGCTCTTCATGTATACGTTTGTCAAAGGCAATTCTGTTCATGCATGGTTCGTCACCGACACAACCATGGAAGAACATTTCCCTGGCGGTAAAATGCCTGCATCTGGCGGCTCCGGTCCCAAAACAAAGCCGTTCGTGGTATTCGATATCACCGGCAAGTTCATTGGACGTTTCGCCACCCAACAATCCCTGGTTGATACCATCGATGTTATCGCCAAAACAAACGGTATCCCACCCGTTCTCAAAGGTCGTGTTCGCACCATCGCCGGCCATCACTTGTTCTATGCAGGTGATTGGAGTGACGGAGAAGCCGACTACCAAGGTTATGATTCTTGGCTTGCTCAAGATAAAACCAGGAAAGAAGGCGACTTCCCGCATGAAATCCATGCCCAATTCGGATGGGTCTTTGGACGCACTCGCCGGGTACCGGTTGAAGAAGCATTCACCGCCATCAAGGCTGCTCAAAAACAACCGGCTGAAGCCTAATTTTTCAACACCTAGTCATGACTATCTTTATGGTAGTCATGACTTCTTTTTCCCAACATATTAAAAATAATGATCATGCAATACGAATGTATGAATTGTGGACATCCTTGTGATTCTAAAATGTACCCGTGTCCAGAATGTGGTGCTAAATCTTATGCCCCTATTAACATTTTGAAACACGCAGATAGAATTGTAAATAAACGACTCGAAGAAAAAGAACGACAATACGGACCATTTATTGAGACAATGGAAATGACTGCTTTGGCATTTAATGCGATAACTCGATACAAATATAATCTTCAAACGTCTGATATTTATATAATTTATGCCTTACATAAATTGGTAAGGGAAGGTCATAAACATAAATATGATAACTTGTTAGATGCCATAGCGTATCTCTCAAGCCTCAATGATTTTCACCAAATGCAAAAAGAAGTCAATCCAGAAGAAGATGATGAAGATTATATTTAAAAATGGTGAAGTTTTTGATACACGTCCTTATTTAGAATTAAAGAATGGATTGTATCTAACCAGTCCACAAATTCGTGAACAACTGGTTAAACTTCATCATCCTGATAAACATCAAGAATATATTAACCATATTTCTAAATTTAATAAAACGTTTGATCATGTTACGCGTTACCTACAAGAAAATAAGAAACGTTAAAGACCCAGTAAAAGCCCATTTACCTGATGCCGGTTGGGATTTTTTCATACCTAAAACGTTCGACCGCGAAGAATTATTCCCGCAACATTCGATCGTAATACCCTCTGGTATTATCATGTATATACCATTTGGATGGGCGTTACTACTTGTTGATAAATCCGGTATTTCAACAAAACACGGGCTAATCATCGGTGCTAAGTTAATAGATTGTGAATACACTGATGAAATTCACTATCATTTGATAAACACTGGTACAGAACCCGTTATTCTTTTGCCAGAACAAAAAATTGTACAAGGTATTTTTCTACAAGTACCTTATGTTGAATTGTTCGATCTTGATAAAAATTTGCCAAAAAGTAAAACACGTCAAGGCGGTTTCGGTTCTACTGGATCTTTTTAATGTAATAAATTTCTTACATTATGGGTCACCAAGGTATCATAGAAGGTGCTAAACCACCACAACGTCCTCAAATGGGATGGGGATATTGTCTTGCTGGCTACGGTTATTTTAATCTACGTCAAATTGTTCATATTACAGAAATACAACGATTTGAAGATGATGATGGAACAATTGTACTTAGATATATTATTACTACCGTAGCTCAAAAATTCCAAATAGAATGTTTTACCACTACAAAGGATTATTTAGAAGATGCTAATTTATTTGTGCTAAAGTATAATAATTTAATCACCTCGTTTTTAACATTAATACCATGAAAAAATACACCTTGTTCGACATTTTATTAGTTTTAGTAGCGATAGCCTTATTCACTTTGCCTGATCATTCAACTATTAAAGTTACTATTACTGAAAAATTCATAGTGATCGGTGCGTGCGCATTAATTGGTTATATATTCATAAATTTTTTAAACAAGAAACAATGAACTTGATTCCAGTTAAATTAAGATTAACATACATATGTGCAGTACGACCTCACAATCGGTTAGTTCCTGGGGTTGATTTGGATAAAATAAGCGATTGTAATAATACACACATTGTGTATAAAGATATTGCATGGTATTGGGTGATTATACAACAACATAAAGTTTTGTTGGGTATAACACTCGAAGGAGAAATGTATAGTGAATTATTTAAACCTTAATATACCCACAAAATTAAAACTTTTTTCGTTGATCATTTTTATATTTCAAATAATTTTTGTATCTTTATAATATCAAAAAGGAAGAAAATGTTATCAAACACGTACTCACACGCTGCAAATAGGATAGCTCACATACTGAGACTGTCCTATTCTTATATAAAGTATTTTCCTTTTTGATTATGATTTGTTTCATTCAGAGGGCATCAACAGCGATGCCTCTTTTTTCCATGTATTCCTTATTAATTGATCATTAAACATTATTTATCATGGCTAAACGTAGAGAAAAGACCACTGAAGATTTAAGCGCCGTTGCAGTAAAAACTATCGGCGAAAAAGCAGTTGCAAAAAGATCTACTGCTATCCAGCAAATGAAGTTCATGGATAAAGAAGGTTTTAAACAAATCCTCGAATCCACTGCCGGACTTACCCTGGAAGAACATACTTTAATGATGGCCAATGTGATGCAACGTTCTTATTATGAATTGTCTGCACACTTGTACATGGTTAAAACCCATGAAAAATACAAAGAAAAGTACGAAACGATTGAACAATGGGCAGGTGAAGAATTTAATTGGAGTCGTCAGCGGGTATATGAATATTTGGATGCATTTGAAATTACTACAAAATTGTTACAATTCGTTCCAAAAATTTTACCGGCCAATGATTTTCAAGCCAGGTCTCTCAAAGGTTTAGATATCGATGATTTAAGAGAAGCCTGGGATATCGTACAACAAAGAGTATCTGATGGTGAAAAACTAACAGCCGGGTTAATTTCCAGGACAGTTAGCGATATCAAAAAGATCAAAAAAACTGCAAATGTTGGCGATGAAGCGGTATTGGACCAGGAAAAAGAACCTACACCAGCTGTTCTATTGGATAAAGAAGGAAATGAATTACCTCCTCCAATCCAAGAACCGAGTCAGAAAAGTACTATATTTTCTGCCGCTCCCGAAGTTGAAAAAAGGATAGAAGTAATGGCTGCATATTTGTTTGCACATCTTCGAGAAAACGATTTTGGAGCAAACGATATCAAGGATGTGGCCCTGGTTTTGCTTGATAAAGCATCAGAACTATAAACGTTATGGAAGAAAAACTTAAAAAAGAAGTGCTGATTATCATCAAGCAAACCCGCGGTAAATTGAACTATACTGAAAAAGTTCAACTTATTAATAAATTACAACCAGAACTTAGTAAAAAAATTATTGCTGAATTATTAGGTTGTGATTATTCATTAGTTACCGCTGCTTTACGAAGTTCTATTAGACCAGTTGTTAGAGGAACTTTAGCAGTAAAGATACGAAAACAATTGGCTAAGAAAAAACGTGAAAAAGATGATAACACATGAACAATTTTTGAGAATTGCTCTTATAATTGGTTCATCATCATATTGTAAACGCCTTCAAGTGGGTGCTGTTATAGTTCGTGATAATCGTATGATTTCAACGGGCTATAATGGTACCCTACCTGGGGGTATTAATAATTGTGAAGATGAAAATTATATGACAAATGCAGATGTAGTTCATGCAGAAGCCAATGCAATCTTATATGCTGCTAAAACCGGTATACCTTTGAATAATTCAATAATGTATGTTACACATTCACCTTGTGAAAATTGTGCAAAAATGATTATTCAAAGCGGTATTAAAGAAGTATATATCGGTGACGGTTATGGAAATAATGATGGTTTAATATTATTAATGAATAACAATGTCAAAATTTCAATAAAGTCATGAATACAATATTAAATATTATATATTTACAAATCATATTAGGTATTTTTGGTTGGTTAGTTTATATGTTGTATACAACTAATCAACAAATAAAAAAAGAACTGAAATTAAAACATAAAAAAAATACAATTCAATTTCAAAAACAATTGGATGAATTAACACAAGCTTATAAAACAAATGAATTAACTCTAAAAGAATATCATAAAGCCATTGAAAAAGTTCTAAATATTAAAACAGAATCAAAATGAATCAACCAATATTTAATACACGTGGCGAAGCTTTTTTATATCTAGGTAATAAAATACTTACAGAAGGTATTAGTCGAGGTTATTCTGAAAAATCTGATCAAACAACAGAAGCTATCTTTAATGTCTCTATAGGTATTAAAGATTATACCATTAATGATTTTCCAGAATGGAGAAAGTATAGTGAAGAATATATGAAAACAGAAATATTATATTACTTTACTGGAGATAATAAAACCGGTATAATGAATAAATATAAATTATGGAAACAAATAACAAATAAATTAGGTTTAAACTGGAACAATTATGGGTGGCACATGAGATTAAATGAACAAGGAAGATATTGTGCTAAATTATTAGCTTATAATAAGTATTCTCGACAAGCAGTCGCCACTCTTATGGATTATAAACATGAAATCTATGACGGTTCACCACCTTGTAATATTTCTGTTCAATGGTATATAGTGGATAGTAAAGTACATACAAGTGTTAATGTAAGATCTAATGACTTATGGTTTGGTTTTCCATATGATACTTATTGGTGGGGAGTATATACTGAAAATGTAATACTTGATATTTTAAACAAAGAATATAATCAAAATTATAAATTAGGTACCATATATTGGAATGTAGTAGATCTTCATTTATATTATAAACAATTTTTAAAATTTCAAAGCTATGTCACAAAATCCATTAGTCAGCTTCGGAAGTAACAACACCATGTACCTTAAAGTTTATGATGGTACGCTCATTCAAGACATGGGTCAAAACCCTGAAAGAAAAGAGAATGACGGGTTAGAAATCCGACCGCACAAAACACTCGGTCAGATTTATTTTCGAAGAATCAGAAACGTTGAAGGATATATTGTTGATTTGAAATTGACCAGGAATCCAATAAAAATTGGTGAAGGTGAGATTATATTGGAAAACCTGGATCTTACCATTGGCGATAAACCTGATAAATCTGATTGTTCTGCTCTGGTGTCTATTCAATTTATTTGGGGAAGTCGACCGGCAAACAGTGTTATGTACTGTATGCATAATGTCAATGTAAAAGCACCTATTCGTTGTTGGGCCAAAGATTGGATGGGTAAAACCTATTTCACAATCGTTCAACAAAACGACAAAGGCGAATGGAAAATTGTAAAATCATACTGGACAAAAGAAGATGGTATGGTACCACCATTGGAATTGAAAAAGATTCGTGGAAAAGATGTTTGGGATAACACAGACCAAATTGAATTTTTCGAAAACGAACTTGAGAAATTCCGTCAGGCCAATTTTGTCGTTGAATCTGCAAAAACCGATTACGCACCAACCAGTAAGGCTCGTAAAACCAGTGCATTGAATATGGATACAGATCAATCGATTTTTAATGAATCTGTACCTATGTCTGATATTGTGTTAAAAAACGCCAAAGAGGATAAAGGTTCTGGTGATCCCGATTTAGATGCACTTCTCGCCACGCCGCCTCCTGCTGCAAAAGGTAAAAAGAAATAGACTTTTTCACATTCAAAGGGGTAGTCATGTGAGGCTACCCTCTTTTCACCTTTTAACAAATATATCCATGAATTCGCAAGAAATTTCTTACATTCAAAAAATACGGCGTAATGACATATTAGTTACACCGTTGATAATAACAGATACGGGTTTAAAAGTACCACCTGTATTTACTAATATAGACAACGAAAGAATAGATTCAATTCATGTATATAAAAAAACTACTGAAGATCACCAAATAAATCAATGGTATATCCCTGGTCGCTTTGACAAAACACCCAATGGTATCGGTGTAATAGTTGGAAGTGAAACAAATTTATATTGTTTTGATATAGATTTAAAACATATCCAATCTGATGAAAAAAGAATACAAATAGTTGATACCTTGTGGAAATCTTTAAAGGAAATAAATCATAATCTATATAATAAATTAATACCCACTGGAATTAAAACAAGATCAGGTGGTCGTCATTATTATTTTAAATTAGGCTTTGAATATTCATTTACTTCAAACAACCCGCCGCTACTGGTATTAGATAATAAAACTATTATAGAACTAAGAACTGATGGTTATGTAGCCACATATCCATCTGAAGGTTATGATTTACTTCCTACAACGGATATAAATTTCTGGGATAATTTACCTGTTTTATCAGATATAGAATTTTACGATTTACGAGCAGTTTGTAAACAAATCAGTGATACTAAAATTAAGAAAAAGAAAATAGCAGAACTACAAAAACTATCACCAATAGAAGCATTTAATGCACAAACAAAGCTTGAAGATTTATTAACATCATTATTTGATTATACTATTTTATATCATAATGATACTGATACAAAACTAAAAGTATTACATCCAAATAATCCTACACAACCACATTCCGGTTATATTTACAAAGATGTGGATCCACCTTTTTATTATGAACATTCTCAAAATGGTTCATTCGGAGAATATCTAGGTAAACCATTATTCGCACATCAATTATATGCAATCAGTAAAAATATTAGTCCATATGATAATAAAACAATTAATCGATTATTATTTACAGAGGAATATGGTTCAATGTGGAATAGTGTTGCTCAAAAACACGATTATACTAAACTCTTATTTACTGAGTTTTGTGCACAACATGAAGTTTATTATGATTCGTTTAGTAACGCTATTCGATACGGTTCAGGTTTATATATAGATGATGCATTAGTAGCGAAATCCTACGAATTTTATAAAATGAATAACGTTATCTTAAATCAATTTGAATTAAAACAGTTATGGTTAAATACTGCTAACTTTGTACAAAAAAATCCGATATACGATTATTTTAAAAAGTGTTATGATAATTATACTGGTGTTGATGAATTCGCACTCTTAATGCATTACATGAACTTTAAAGATAAAGAACGATTTGAACCATTTGTGCGTAAATATTTATATCAAATACCGGCTCAAGCTTTGTATAGTAAAGATAATAGAATAGCAGGTTTGCAATCTGATTTAATTTTATACTTATATAGTACAGAACATGGACTGGGTAAATCTAGATTTTTTAGTGAGTTTTTATTTCAAAATTTAGATTTATACACAACTACTGCTTTTGCTAAAGATATAAAAGAACAACGTATTCAGTTTGCAAATAATATAATGATCTGTGATGATGAAGGTTTTGTTGTTGGCAAAAAAGAAATAGAACATTTGAAAACAATGGTGTCATCTCGTAGAATGGATACTACTTTAAAATATCAAAACTACGAACATCAAATGGCTAGACGTGCTGTGTTTAGTATTACTGGTAATCGTAGAGAATTGATAAATGACGATTTTAATAGACGTATTATAGCTCTTGAAGTTCAATATATAGATGTTGAATCTTTATTAGAAGATGTTGATATTGATAATTTATGGGGACAACTAGCGCATGAATATGAAAATAATCCATCATATTTAACATCTGCAGATATTAAAGAATTGAATCAAGCTACTGAAGAATATAAGAGATATAATAGAGCGGTTGAAATATTACAAGAATTTTTCGAACCTTATGAAAACATTGTGCCGGCATTAATTAAACAATTACCTATAGAACATCGTTGTTTAAAAAGAAACGATATAATCAGATTAGTAGAAATTGTTTACCCAAGAGTACAATTGCCTGGCTATGATATTTCAGATGCTATTAAAAAATTAGGTTGGAAAACTAATGTCATTAGATATGGTAATCATACTGAAAGAGTATATATATTAAAACCAGCTACTAAGTTAATGACATTAATTAGAACAACTGATTCTTACAAATTAATAAAAAACAAATAATCATGATCAAATTAATTTATGACACAGAGACGTTTAAAGATTTACATCATGTAACTTTTATAAATGTCGATACACTACAAAAATTAAAATTAACCTGGTGGGAAGGTATGCCATTGGATTTAGCCAATAAAAATAATGAATTATATAAATCAATGGTAGATAGAATAGATGTAATTTGGATAGGTTATAATAATAAAAAATATGACTCTAAAATGGTAAAATTTTGCGCTGCTTATAATTTTCAAGTGCACAAAATCCTTTATCAATTAAAACAATGGAGTGATTTTATAATAAATAATCGTAAATGGTGGCAAGAATATAAAAATATCCCGACATTTGCTGAATATAAAAGTTATTATAATATACCTATTCAATTAGATTTATTAGCTTTACATCGGTTACAAAGATCACTTAAATCAATTGGCGTTACTATTAATTTTAATAATATTGAAGAATTACCATTTGACCCAGATGAAAGAATTGATGGTGATTTAGAAAAAATTAAAAAAATTGAAAATTACTGTGATAATGATTGTATGACTACTTTAGCATTGTATCATTATTCCGAAGGTGAATTAAAAACACGTCGCGCTTTTGCAAATTTATATCCAGAAACAACCCCTGGATCATATGATTCAATGTCTAGATCTTTATTGTCTCAAATAGTTATTAGAAAATGGATAGCTGACAAAGGTTTAGAATTAAATACAGTTCATAAAGTACGAGATGCTTTTGCTAAAAGATCTTTTTATGGTAGCAATATATTATTTGATGTATACGATTTTAAAACAAAGGAAGGTAATGAAATATTAAACTGTGTCAAAAATCATTATTTTGACATGACATTGAATAAACGAACAGAATTTAATCATAAATTAAAATTTGGAAATTGTCAATATTCATTTGGCGAAGGTGGATTGCATACAAAAGATAGTGGTCTATATGTGGAATCGACTGATACAATAAAATTAGTAGGAGTAGACGTTGAATCTTATTATCCTAATTTGATTTATAAATATAAATTGTTTATAAAAACGTTACAATTTTTAGCTGATGAATTAAAAACAATTATAGACGTACGACTCAAAGCTAAACATTCTTTGAACAAATATAAAAAAGATACACCTGAATATGATGAAATAGATGGTGTTAATCAATCTCTTAAAATTGTTATCAACGCTATCTCAGGATTATTAGGTTCTCCCGATTCTGATATTTATTATAAACCTGCACATTTAGCAATGACAATTAATGGGCAATTAATGCTGTTCTCATTGGTTGAAATGCTTGAGCTGAAAGGTTTCGAAGTATTTTCAGTTAATACAGATGGTGTATTCTTTTATGCACATAAAGATAAATTAAAAGCTGTAGATAATATATTAAATGAATGGCAACAAAGGATGCAAGTAAATCTAGAATTAGATATGTTAAAAACATTTTGTTCAACAGCAACTAATAACTATATGTATGTAACAGAAAAAAACAAAATAAAAGCTGTTGGCATTTTTAATACTAATCCAGATATTGCTAAATCTGCATCAATGGTTGTATTAAGAAAAGCCCTTTTTAATTTTGTAGTTAATAAAACACCTGTTAATGATACTATTTTAAATCATGATAATATTCATGATTTTTTATTAACACAAACAACTGATAAAAAATTTGATGTATTTGTATATAATCCAATTACCAACGAGTGTATACAACCATTAAAAAAAGTTAATAGATGGTATTGGTCAACTGAAAGTCCATGTAATTTAAGTAAGTTTCAAAATGGTGTATTAAAAGGTAAAATATCTAATAGTGATAATTCAGTACCATTGAATAAAATCATAAGTATAAAACCCATTGCTTATCATGATTTAGATTATCAAAGATATATTGAAGAAGCAAAATCTATAATAAATTCAATAACCATCACAAACATATTATAATGAACGATCTAAGATCTGCTTTTGCAAAAGTAACTTTCCAAGATTTCAATCATTCATATTATCATGAAAAACTTGGAAAACTTGAATCTTTAACACGGGTATTATCTCAATATATGCCAGAATTTAGAGAAAAATATTGGTTGGCACATGCAGTTGCTAAACAAATGTATGGTGAAAAACGAATAAAATCCGATTTTAGTCAATCTGTTGAACCGGATCATATAACTGTAGATGGACATAGTTTTCATTATAGTAAATTTTACGAACGTTTCAAATTTGAAATTACTGGGATAAAAGCGGAATGGAGAGCTGAAAGTAAATTTGGTAAAGACAAAGGTAAATTTGTACACAATCATTTAGAATTATTAGCATATAATAAACGTATACCAATTAATAATTATCCTGATAAAGTTAAACCATTTATAGAAGCTACAGAAAATTTTTATGAAGAATATAAAGAAGATTTAAGACCATTGGCAACAGAAACTGTTGTGTATAGTGAAGAATTTGAAATAGCTGGTATGTTTGATAATTTAAGTACAACACGGATATTATGGGATTTTAAAACAGATAAACGAATGGAATATCCAAACCCATTTGCGAATTTTAAAAATCCATTGAATACATTCGAAGCCTCGAATAAGAATAAACATTATTTACAAGTTAATGGTTATAAATATATGATCGAAGCTTGTACAGATATTAAAGTTAAAAAATGTTTAATTGTAAATATACAAGAATCGGGCTTTAAAGTTTATGAAGTACCTGATTTAACAATAGATGTTCTTAGATTATTTAATCATTATAAAATGAATAAATCATGAGTGCTAAAGCCAAAAAAATCACAATGCTATTTGTTACTTGTCCGGAATGCAATGCCGAAAGTGCATATGATTCTGTACAAGTAATAGGCAAATTTTTATTTTTAACATGGATTTGCCCTATTTGTACATCAACCGTATCTTCTAAACCATATAAAAAAACAATATGAGACCTGCAGAAATTAAAAAATATAAAACCAACATCACTTATGGTGGTGCAGATGGTTTTGCAACAGTTTTGTACTTTGATGGTACAGTAGACAGTGCTACAGTTATTAGTAATTTTCTAGGTACTAAGGGTATTGAAACCCGTGTTACTGGTATAAATAATACTTATTGGTTAGAAATTTTTTATGGTCATAATGTTTTAATGGCTTATGAAGATTCAGTTATAATACAACCACAATTTGCAGATCAAAAACATCAAGTATTAGTTATGACTAGTCGCTTATATGAAATCTTTTTTATAAAAACAGGACAATGGTTTCAATTGGTACATTAAAAGAATTTCAAAAACATTATAACGAGTGGAAAACTCGCGTATCACCGTTGGGTAAATATGCAGTTACCACTCGTTTTAATGATAAAACTTCAGGCGGTTTAACTGATATGATTGTTGCATTTTTCGAAATGTATGGATTAATGTGTTGGAGAGTAGATGTACAAGGTACTTTGAGAGAAAAAGACGGTCGAAGTTTTTATGCTACTACAAAAAATAGCAAAGGTGTATCTGATTTATTTACTATTGTAAAAGGTCATTTCCTTGCTATAGAAGTCAAAATAGGTGCAGATATACAAAGTCCTAAACAGATTGAATTCGAAATAGATATACGTAACCAAGGTGGATCATACATGATTGCAAAAACCTGGAATGATTTTTTCACTAAATTTACTAACTGGTATAATACTAATTTCAATGAACAAGAATAATACTTGTCGGTGTAATAATTGTGGAACATACTTTATATTTGATCATAATGATGAAGAAAATATACGTATATTTCATATAAATAAACCACAACAATTTGCTATTTGTTCTGCAAAATGTAAATATGAAGCAGCTGATCAGATGGCTGAATTTTTGACTAAATACTTAGGTATGGGAGAAGATGAATTACATTATACAATGTTACAGTTATTATATCCAAATGAAGAACAATATTTAGATGATTATATTAAATTTTTAGAATCACATGCAGAAGAATATGGTTTATTTTTAGAAGATGGTAATGCTGAACTTTTTAAACATATATGGAAACAACAATATTATGCTAACTATAATTAAAGTACAAGAATTAAAATTAACCATACCAAATGGCAATTAATGTTTGTGTACGTTTAGAATTATATGAACAAGCAAATTTATTTCATAAACAACTTTCTAAAACTATTAATCATGAGTGACGAGAAACGTATTTATGTTAAGATTGGAAACAAATTCGGTATTATGCCAATGGCCGATGTTCATCCTAATGCTTGGGACAATTTTACAACAATGGCAAAAGATTTATCTATTGTCTATTGTTATGACGAAGATAAAGGTAGATATATTACTGGATTTTTATTTGGCATAAATGAATTTGACAAATTATTTCAAATAAAAGCATTCGAAGATATCGTAAATGCTTTTAAACAAGGAGCTAGAAAACCAATACAAACAGCAAAAGACTCTTGGTATAAACCAGAAGATGTACAACAAACCGAATACACCATTTATACAAAAGATCTTTTCAAATTTAAAATGTTCTCCGGTGCTTATATTAATAAGGAATAAATTAAAATCAGTAGGATACGTATATATTATGTATTATCCTACAGATCATTTATGGAAAATAGGTAGAACTGTAAAACCATTACAGCGTTGGCGATCTATAAAACAAGATTTACCAGGAAATATATACCCTATTTTCTTTCCAGTTTTTAATACATTTTACCAAGAACGTTGGGTCGGTAATAGATACAAGCAATACAAACATAAGCCTAAAGGCTATGGAGCTAATGCAGGTGCGAATGAATTTTTTAGATTAAATCTTATTCAGGTTGGGTATATTTTTTATTTATTTATTATCAACTCGCTTTTATATTTCATTTTTATTTTGTATCTTTATATTATCTTTTTTGGTATTACATATTTTATGTATATTCACCGTATTGAATTAATTAACTTATTTTAAACCAATCGTTATGAAGGTCCAGGACAAACTTAACATTACAATGGCATGGCTATCGTTAATTGCCCCGTGGACGAATTTAGTCGTACCAGTGGGATTAGTAGCTATGCTTGGATATTTTCACTTTGACCATATTGTATCAGCTATGCTGGGTCCATATGGTTGGTATGCTGCTACAATAATCGGTGTCCTATATTGGATTTTATTCAGTGGAGCTAGGATCGCTTTAATTATTGCATCAGCCCGGGATTTTAGCAACAGGGAATTTATCGAAGGTACTTTAGGTTTATTTGCATCATTGGCAGTATTAATATTTGATCTTTGGTTCCTTGGTAAAATCACAGCCATGGCTTTTCCAAATGATAATGGTACAATGGTTGTTGTATTGAGGTTTACTTCAGTATTAGCTACCATTATGGAAATTCGATTAGTATTGTTATTGGTTAATATGACGCCCCGCCAAAGGTTACGTAAATCTGGTACCATGGATTATGATCCTGCCGATGTTCAAATGCTACCTGGAAATGTACCATCTACAAACGGAACTAGCACTAAAAAAGGTAAAACAATAGCTGATTTATTCGGGGCAAGGTAGTGTAATAAATTTCTTACGTTTTCATGGATAAATTAATAGAGGGAGACTGGTTTGGTCCAGTACTCCCTCTTTCCAATCATCCCCTATTATCACAGCTAATTATTTTTTCCGTCGTTTCGTTGGCGTTTTCTTTTTACCAGATTTTACAATCGCGGCTGTCAATTTAACAGTTAAACCTGTAGTAGGTTCTTCTAAATCCGGTATTGGTTTGGTTACAGGCTTAACTGTTTCAGTAGAAGCAAAAATACTCCTAGCGCTTCCAGTTGAAGCTCTAGAAGAACGTTTGCCTTTTAAATATCTCCAAACAATAAGTTGCTTATCCATTTTAAAGCTTTATACCTAACAAACCGAGTAAACCTCTAGCGATATTACCCCAAACAGTGTTTGGAAATTCAATGTGAAGTGTTTTACCTTCGCATTCACTAAAAACCTCCTTGATTTTACCAAAAATGATATTAATCAAGGCAATTACCAAATCAAAAGAAAGTTTCAATTTGGTACCTTCTTCGACAACTAATTCATCTCCTGCCTCCGCCAATAATTCAGCAAGATTTGTTCCCCAACATGCGCCTTTTTGAAGAGCACTACTCAAATCTCTAGATTTTTGAGCAGCAACTTGATCAGCAATAGCAGGAACAACTTCGGCTAATGACTTATTCATAATAATAATTTTAAATGGTTAAAACTTTCTTTTTAAAGAAATTATATCAGCTTCTATAGTATCTATTCTTGCACGTATTCTATTACGAGCATCATTATCTAAATTATTTATTGTATTTAATTTATCAGATAGCGTTTCTAATTTATTTTCAATAGTTTCTATTTGTTTTTTTAATAATTTTAAATGTATAATTATAGCATTTATTTTTTGCCAAATTATACCTATTAATAATGATAATGGTATAATCAATATTATTATTGCTATTGTTTTTATAGCAGCTACAGATTCGTTCATAGGTAATATAAAATTAATCACAGAATCGTCGTTTTTTAATAATTAATTTTTTAGTAGGTAATACACTACCGCCGCCATAAAAATTAACTTCTCTCCAATAACGTTTATGTGGTATTGAAAATGTATGATAATATACACTAGAATTATGATCTATGATAACATAAATATTATCACTATCATCTGTATAATATCCAAAATCAATTTTTTCGTTTTGTTTAACTTCAACAATTGGCCAAGATTCATCTTTTCTTTTTTCCCAATACCATTGTTCACCATTTCGATTATAATATGGTGAAATTTCAATTTTATTTTTATAATGTCTTACGCCTAAGGCGACTAAATTATTATTGTTACTTAAAACATTAAAAGTTTCTCCACATAATTTTAACCATTGTGATTGGTTACTTGATAATATATAATCCCAACCTTCTAATAATTCTATTTGCCAATGGCCAGATGGATAATCGGAATTACCACTATTTATAATAACCGGCGTGCAATTAAATGTACCTGGTTTAATAGTATAAATTCTTTCACTATCTGGACATTCAAATAGTAATTTACATGAAGTAACCAATACACAAATGGTTAAAATTATATATCGCATTATTTAATCAGATTTTGTAGCTAATAACTTTGGCATTAATAAATAAACGTCAGACCAAGGATTAGCTGCTAAAACATTGATTATAAATTTCACAGCTGAAAAACTAATCTTTAAATTTACATTTGTGGAATCTGTATATGCAATAGTCTGAGCACTGATCGCTGAATTTAATTGATCGACTAGTGGCGCATTTTTATCTTTAGCTGATAACAATTTAGAAGAAGCTATATTCAATGCACCATGAATATATGCAGCTTCGTCATGCGTCAATACTAATGATACTATAGTTGTATCATTTTGTGTAAAAATCTTAAAAGGGATAATCAGAAATAAAATAACTAATCGCATAAATTATTTAATTAAGGTGTAAAAATCAATCTTTGAAACTCTTCTCTAGCATAAGACCATTCAATTACCATAGGAACCGTCCCAGATACCCATCGAATTTCTTTGCCCACAAAATAATGATTATTGTTTGATGGAGAAGAAATTAAAATAGACGGCATATTTGGTATTAACTGGCGCAACTCAATCATCCTTGGGCCATAGATTCGAACAGTCCCATCATATCCTCCAGGAACTGGGATCGTTGTACCATTTGGGCCGGTTTGTACTTCCACTATATTTCCGAGTTCGTCAATGTAGAAATATTTTGTACTATACACCCCATTATAAAATTTAAGTTTCCAATATCCTACAAATAATCCACCCCATCGATTATGAGTTTGTTCAAAATAATTTTCATTAGTTAATTCTATCAAAATAGGATTGAGTAATGCCAATCGAGCAAAGGTACTATCTTGTTGAAATCTATTATATTGAGCTTCCGCAAAAATGGATGTAATGTTTGCGATTGAATTTACCAAAGCCTCATTTACCATTTGGGATTCCAAATAATTGGCGGTATCACGTGAAATATTATTAATCGTTGTATCTAATGCAACAACTCTAGTTTTGGTCGATAATTTTAATTTTGCTCGAACATAATAATCCGAAGAATCTGGTATTAATCCGATTGAATCAATACCTATAGCCTGAACATCCTGGATATTATAACCTTTGGAACCTCCAATTGAAATAATAAATGTTTGAGCCTGTCCAATAGTGACTAACAGAACGAATATAAAGAAAATCGAATATTTCATAACCATTTGTTTAATGAAAATGTTAATGAATATAATCATTTCGTTTAGTCCGAATCCATGTTTCAGAAATACCTATTTGATCTACCATTATATATTTCCCATTTCTTCCATCGTGAATTGTGTAGTCTTTAATCTTTCCGGAATGTGTCTGAGTGTTCTTAATATAGAACCAAACAGTCAAAGTATCTTCCATAAGATTAAATGATCCGGAACAAACAACATTGGGTAATACCCCTGGACCACGATTCTCATTCACATACCATGCCGAGTAAATATGACCATACCCAGCCCCATTGTGAGCAAATGAATAATACAAATTATCTCCCACCTGATATTCATAATCCTCCCACATCAAAATTTCATCAGGCGCTGAAATTTGCATTCCACACGCTGTCAAAAGAAATATCAAAAAAAGATGTTTCATTAATAACTATTTGTAATTACCCATTGATATGTACCAGATGCTGTTTGGGACACTTTTAATGTAATCGTTTCATTATTGGTAACTGTCCGAGTTGTGGCTGAAGTTCCTTGTTCCCAAAGTTCATTTGTTCCTGCAACGACTTCTGTAATATATGTCCCATCACTATCTATCCCAGAAACGGTTATATCTACACCAGCTAATAAGGCCGTCGGCGAAGGTAAAGTCAATGTGCTGTTACTAGATGCTGCACTGACTTTCAGGAATACTGTATAATGTCCATATGTCTGTAATGTAGCAGCACTCGGTGCTAAATCTGCTCCTTCTTCGGCATAATTTGCAGCGGATAGATTCGCATTTGCAGGAACAACGTCACCGGCAGAAGTAAGTGCCAAAAGATTCGCCGGAGTTCCTGTTCCGAGGCTTTCAAATCGGATTTCTCCGACCACATGAAAATCTTTTGCCGGTGATCCAGTTCCAAACCCAACTCGCCCTTTTCCGGATGCTACTATTATTGCATAATTATTCGTCGCCTCTGTGGCTGAAAAAGATGCTGCAATGTTTGTAGTTTTTGCTCCCTGAGCATAAGCTTGAAGGCCATATCCTGTCCCTGTTGTACCAGTATGCCAAAATTCACCCCCGAATCCATTATCGGATGCGGTTGTGCCAGCCACACCACGTGCCCCCGTTCCAGTTCCTGAACCATATACCCCAACATTTATCGTCGATCCATTTAACCCATACCCCTGAACTCCATAATTTATAGAACCTGTTCCCGTATGTCCATTTGAAATATACAACGCAACTGTTTTTTGTGAAGATGTAGCATTTGCCCCACTCAAATTTATGTGTACTAATTTTTGACTATTACCAGATGCACCAGTACTAGTTGATGTAACATACATCCCATTTCCTCCAGCCAGGGCATCATATGTATGGATCTCCGAATATGCACCCCCAGTTATCGTGGTACTCCCGGTCAAAGATCCACCCCAGGTAACAGCACCAGCGACTTCGGTCAATGCATTTGAAAAAGTATATGTTGTAGCCGTTGAACTAAGTGTACCGGCTGTAAAACTCAACCCTGTACCAATGGTTATTTTGGCTACATCTCCATCGCCGTCAGCTCCAAGAATTTCAGTGGGGGTATCAGTAATTCTATCTCGTATTCGCAATTCACCATCAATATCAACCGTTCGTGCAGGGGTAATAGCTGCAGTTCCAATACCTATTGATCCACGAAAATAAGATTTTAATTGTGATGAATTATATAACGAATAATCGTTTCCAGATGGGGACGCCGCATCAGATAGATTAGAAAGATATAAGACATACCGGTTGGTTACCGTGGCTCCCGAAAGAACGCTTGCATCCGCGTACACTCCAAACAAATTGGTAGTAACCGTGGCTGATGCGGCCAATGCCCGAACAGCATATATCTGAGTAACATTTCCTGTACCATATCCTTCCGAAGTCACTTGAATACCTTCAAGGCTAGCGACAGTATGGGTGTTGGTCGGATCGACATAAATATAAACCCAGTTTCCCACTTGTTCAGTCAAAGCCCCCATATTCACTGAGGGTTTGAAAATCAAAGATGTCGCCAACCCATACCAATTACTGTTTTCTGTCACCGTATCGTTCAAGTATAACCAAGTCGTTGGATCGGGGGCTGTATTAATTCCGACTTTACTCCCATCGTCGTAAAGTATTCCGTATGTGAGGGTGTTGGCATCGGCCCACGTCGCAACCCTATCTGTGAGTCCTGATCCAAATGGAACGGTTGCATTATTTACAGATAACGTGCCAGTCGTTAAACTCAACCCAGTGCCTGTTATAACATCACCAAGTATATTTCCAGATGTAGACCCCGTTAATTTTGTTGGCGTCGCTGTGAGATCAGATATACTCGCATCACCTATTACAGTTAATGTTTCGGTTGCTGTACTACCTGCAATAACGAGCTTTGCCGTAGGTTCTTGAAATGATCCGTTTCCGTTTTTGTCAATTGCAAAAAAAGTATAAGCTGTGGTCGTAGTATTCCTAACCCCCTGAAATACAGCCAAATCCGAGTATTGCAATGCATTTTGTGCGCCAGTTGTTCTTCTACGAACACCTTTGAAAAGAAAAGCTGGCCCAGACCCACTTATTTCAAAATCCTCATGCATACTTACTGACATTATCAATCCTTGTGAAATTGGCCCCACTCCAGATTGAGGGTATGGTGATGCACTCAAGGTAGGATAACCAGCTGTATTGCTACCGCCCAGAGAAAACGCAAAATTACCCATTGCAGATGATGCAAATCCCGCCGTAGTATTGCCAAAGAAAAATTTCGGGTTTTTAAAACTACTTACCGTGGAAGCCGAAACAAAACCTCTGCTAGCCTGCACTGAATAATCACCCTGGTCAGTAGTGGCATTGACATATAACTCTGTTCCGTTATACGAAAATCCAGATGTTTGCTGTAAAGCTCCATTTGCATCTGCATAAATAACCCTCTCATTCGTAAAAGCTGCACCAGATACGGATGTATAAGGAATAAAGTATTCATTTGTGCCATTTTGTAACTTAAACCAGTTACCAATCGTTGCGAAAAATATATTTCCGGCTATATTAGCAGGTGATGACGCTTGAGTTCTCAATCTTGCCCATCCATCCACATCAACTGTCGCGGATGGAGTGTTCCCGGAGCCAAACAAGAATTTTCCAGTGTACTGCCAGTACGCTATGTGGTTGTTGTTATTATCATCAATATATAGATTGTGACCTGCCAAACCATTAGTATTACCCCACTTCCAGGTCATATTTTGTGTTCCAGCGGTTCCTGTCGTTTGGGTAAGTATTTTCACACTATTTTGGTTGTCTACTCCTGGTCTGATAATTAAAGCCGCATACGCATTACTTGTAGAGGCATTAGTCGGACCTTCGATCAATACACCTTCATTCGACGTAGTACCGTAGAAATTGTACTTTGCTCCACTGTTGGGAGTATTTGTGCCAAATCCTATTTTCGTACCATTATCGAATATTTGAGAATCACCCAGGGTATTACCGTTCGGCGTCCATTTTGGAACATAATTAAGAGTCCCAGATCCTGTTGGGAAACTACCACCGCCAGTTGATACAATTACTCCATCAACATATAACGTATCATGTGACTTGCGTAAAAATGACGACCATTCGCCTTTAAAATTCACTTTCGTAATTGCAAAATAACCACTATCAACTGACGATTCGATTTGAGTCCATCGAATCGGTGCTTGAGCATATCCCATTACAACCGTAAAAATCAACCCGCATATAATCTTTATTCTCATGGGTAGAAAAATTTTACTGTTATTTCTTCATTATCATAAGGATAAGACCCCGTATAGATAATATCTGATCCTGAAACTGTCCAATAACTTGGGGACATTTCAACCCCATTACGAAGAACATCGATTTTCGAAGTGTCTCCTGGCAACACACCACCATTTACAGTAACAGTTACAGTTGTTCCTGTTACAGTTGGAAATATTTGTTTATAACGTATAGGTGGATCTGCTGTATCAGCTGCTTGTTGAATTAATCCACCAGAAGCAGCCGGTAATAAAAGAACTGTAAAACCTTCTAAATCAACAGTTCCTGTATAATCTGCTAAAACTTCAACACTAACTTCATCGCCATTAGCTAAAAAGTCTAACCATATAGATACTACCTGATTTGATGCAGCAGATTGTACTCTTTTAGAATAAATAACAGAACCGATATTTCTTACTCCATTTTTAGCTATTGCAAATGCTACTGACGAATTATTAGAAGATACTCCAAAAGAAATAGTTACAATAGCCCAAAACAATTGAGTAGCTGTTCCATCATAAACAGCAGTACCTGATCCTACACTTGCTGAAAATCTAACACTATAAACAAATAATTCTGTTATATTTACTGTAGCCCAAACACCGTTTGTTACATTTATAGAAATAGGTATAGATGTTTGATCTACATAAGCATAGATTCCAGCAAATTGACCATTGCCGTCACCTATATCGTCACGGATAATATAAGAACCAGAAGGTATACTAAAATCGGTTGTTGCAGATTGAACATGTAAAACAGTATCTCCTATGGCTGCATCTTGTGTTATTATAAAAATTTGTTCTAAACCAGTTTGTGTAATAACACGTATAATATCTCCTTCATTATAAACACCTGCTTGTGTAATTTCAACTACTTGTATTTCTGTTATAATAGTACCACTATCTATAAAATCAACAGTAGTTGTAGGAGATAAAGCAGGAATGATAGTTGGTTCTGGAAATTTAACAGGTGTTGTTCGACCATCATCAGATGCTGGAAAATTAGGAGTACGCCCAGGAATCGGTATAGTAGTACCAATTTTTAACGGTGGTGGAATTGTAGGAATTGTATTGACTGCTACATAATGCCATTCACCGGTGATTGAATCATCTCTTGCGATAAATCTTCCAGAATGAAATATATAAGCTCGGGTACTTCTCAATAATTTTTCATAAGGATGATATATTTGATTATATTTACCAATCATCCTCGGAGTTGACTTAATTTGACCTTTTATAATCTCATTAGCTAATAATTGAGAAATCTTAACAAAACTCCCAGTATTTCCTACTCTCCATTGATTAGTATCAACCCAAGTCAATCCACTATCATTCGATACTTGAATTTTACCCAAAACAGCAGGGGTTGGTCCATCACCATGATAAGTATCTATAGATAATATTTTGGTATTCTTATCTATTTGATTTTCTGCTGCATAAGTTAAAATATCAAAATTACCACCTGGAATACCATCATAAAATACTTCAAAATATGGTTCTTGTATATCAAAATCTGGAAAATTAGTAACTGAATTAACCCATACTCCTGTAGTTGTATTGAATCTCCATATATCTGAAATACCAATGGAAATAGTCATATCACCATCAGCAGGGATTAAAGGATTAGTAAATTCTGGTAATGCAAACCTATTGTAACCAAGATTAGAAGTAACAACTTTCACAGCTACATAAAAATAATTAGTTATACCTGTTTGCCATTTTTCTTCTATTCTTTGTTCAAATGTTCCGCCAGCGCCATCACTAATAACGCGACTACCACCACTAAAAGAATAACCGGAACCACCATCTGCAATTGATATTCTGATTCTAAAATTAACAAAAATTAAATCATAAGGGACCATATTATCAATTCTCCACTGAGTCATATCTACCCACAACTTTCCTGACATTCTAAAACTTGCTACACCACTGTTACTATTTACATCTTCTAATATTACACCACCATCTGCTTCTTTGATAGTATCTTCCCTTAATAAATTAGCTCCTTCAAAATAATTATATTTAACTTCCACTTTAGCTAAAGGTGGATAATATCGTTCTGTGAAACCGACTACTTTATCTAGTTCTGTAAAAGCTGTTTTTGTAGGTATTGACCCAAGAGAAGAAGTTACCTTAGTAAAAGTAACATCATATGTATGTACAATCCAGGTTGTATCAATATATTCATTTTGTTGCAAAATCCAATATATACCATTAGTGAATATAAAAGTACAACCTAATTCTGTACATAATTTAAATAAAACATCATAATAAGATGAATCTTTTGGTTGCCCTTTTGAATCAAGTTCAATAAAAGTATTTATACGAATACGTAATACCTCTAATGGATTAGTTGTAACAGCATAAGTTAAGTTATCTGGCCACCAATTAAATACATATTTCAATAAATTAATAGTCGGGGAAATATCAGAAAACATAGACAAGGTATTTAACCTTGTTATAATATCTTTAAATAAATCGAAATAAGTTACCCAACCGGTGGTATAAACATCAAAAGGAATATTCTTTAATGTTCCAATAATATCAGTTGCTGTTAAGGTAATTATAAACGGATACCGATCATCTTCTTTTTCAATCTGATCTGTTAAAAAATTACCTAACCAGTATAAATTAGAATTTAAATAAACAACAAGACGAAATTGGGATTCTGGAGCATCGACTAAATCAACTAAAAAACTTTGTAATGCTGTATCCGTATCATCTACGAACATATCTATTGATCCAGTTGTTGCTATAATCCCGCAAAATCGTTCATCATTCTCTGGAAAATATTCAATAGTAAAACCATTATTAGCACAACGAAACTCCGCTGTAGACCCCGCCCATTCGGTATCGTGTATTTCCACATCATACACGTTATTATTTATACTAGTTAAACTAGCGTATAATCTAAGCGGCAAAATGTAAGAAATTTATTACATTTATTTAATTCTTTCTCGATCAGTCAAAATGCGATTGATGAGATATACCAAATCTCCACCCCTTAATATAAATTCACCAACTAATTCAATTGTTTGTGACGGCATAAATCTTGGTAATTGATCAAGTGGTAAAACCACTTCTTTACCAGCTTCACCAAGTAATGCGGGTGTTGGTCCTGTGATAATACCACCTTCTGCAAATGGTAATAAATTACCTAAGAAACCTTTAAATAAAGATTTATCACCAGCAAATCCTAATAATTCTTTAACACCGGTTAAACCACCTTTGATTATATTTAATCCACCCAACAAAGAAAACAAGGCTGTTAAAACAGCTGCCGCGGCTACTGCTTTAGCCATTTGTACAATCAATTTTTTTAATACATTAACAACAGCTTGAAATGCATTTTCTCCCCTGTTTATTAATATATCAAAAAAGCCTTCGAAAGCCGTAGATAAATTATCACTAACAAAATCTGAAATGCTTTGTAAATGTTCTTGTTGTTTTTCAAATTCAGCATTCTGATTTTCTAATATCCTTTTCCAATTTTCCTGTTGTTGACCTAATTTAGCAATATCTTCACCATAACCGATGATACCAGCTCTTGCCGCGTCTAATTTTTCTTTACTAAATCCAGGTACATTAGCTAAACCTTCAACAACTATATCACTTAATTGTCTCATTGATTGTTCCAAAATAGGAACATCCCCTGTTATCTGTTCAGCAATACTTTTACCTCTAGGTAAATTAAATAAACCTCTTCGTAAATCTTTTGCTCTTTCTTCACGTAATTTTTTTAATTTATTTTGTTCTGTTTTATCAAAAATACTAGGCGGAATAGTTAATGGTATATCATTTTGTAAATCAAATTGATCTAATGATAAATTTTGAAATTCTTTTGATAATTTATTAACACCTTCTATATCTGTATTTAAAATTTTATTTAATTCACTGAACGCAGAAAAATCTAAATTTTCAGCAGCTTTTGTACTTTCATCAAAAAGTGTACTTAAACTTTTTATATTTGCCCCTACAACAACTGTTGCTGCATCTTCTATACTACCAGTTAAAATTAATGTCTTAAAAGCAGCCGCTAGAACACCAAGTCCTCTGACCGCTTCATATATTGAATCGATCAAGAACTTGAAAAATCCAAATGTTGCGCGAGCTGTTCTCTCGGCTGCCTCACCCCATGTTTTATACCCGTTGATAACTTTTACAAGACCAACGAGTAACGCACCAAAACCAATAATAATTCCACTTATAATAGCTGTAGTACTTGTAAATAAACCAATTAAAACGCTTGTTAATTTTACAAGTGTACTAACTGCTAAAATAACAGGTCCTATAGCTGCTGCAATTGCAGTGAATGTAACTATATTCTTTTTAGTCTGATCATCTAATGTTTTCCAATGTTCTCCAAACTCTCTTATTTGATTTGCAACAAAATTTATAATTTCCCTTATTTTAAATAATTGTACAATATTTAAACCAATTGATCCAGCCGTTACAACTAAAGAATCTTTTAAATTGACCAATTGATTTCTTAAAGTATCCGGCGCTCTTTCTAACCTAGAAAAACCAACTGCTAAATTTGCCAAAAATGTTTTAATACCTTGACCTTGTGCATTTAATTGCCTAGTTATATCTTGACCTTCTGCTGTACCAAACTGTTTAAATAATATTGTTCTAATAAAAGCTGTCCGTTCAGCTAATTGGTTTATCTCTTCAGCTTGTATTTTATTTTTACCAATAATTTGAGAAATGGCACGTGTAATACCTTCTAAGTCTTCTGGACCTTTCCCTTCTAATGCAATAGCATTGGCTAAATTAACCATTAATGCTGTTGCATCTTGAGCCCTAATACCTAAAATTTCTAATTGTGCTTGTGCTTTAGTTAAAGTACTAGTATCTAGACCAGGTAAGACTGCTATTTTTTGAAGATCTTCTAATTTGGTTGTTCCTTTGGATGCTGTTTCTAATTGTTTGGTAAATGATTCAACTTCCAAAGTAGCTTTGGCAAAACCGGCAGCAATTAAACCTAATGGGAGAGTTATACTTTGAGATAATGTTCGACCTTGACGATCTAAAGATCTACTTATCTTATCTAAATTCTTTTGAGTTATGGCCAGTTTTTTATTAACAACCGATGTAGCATCTGCTACACTTTGAAACGCTTTCTTAGTGGCTTCTACTCCTACTACGCCTATCCTAATCAGTGCGTCCTTTACTGGCATGTTTAGATTGATCTAATTTTTCAAAGAATTCAATCGCACGTTTGTGTTGTTCTGCTGTTATTTTCTTTTTGGCCTTTTTAGTTTTTTTAACTTTCTCAGAAGTTAAAAAACTCAATGGCAATATTTTCTCAGGATCTTTTTCTTTCTTTTTAGCATTGGCATTATAAAAAGCATGTAATTGCAATTGTCTACCTTTCCACATATGATGAACAGGAACCATTGCTAATTGATCGCTTTCAACCATAGCTGCTAATAATTGGCCAAAAGAAAGTTGAAAAAGTTCACGCATCGACAGATGTAACCTAGCCGTTGCTAATGCTAGCAATCTGTCGATTGTCAGTTTTTTATGTCGTCCTGTTCTTCTTTTTGAGATTCAATATTAACTGTTTCTGTCTCACCATTTTCATTCAATACTTTTTCGCCCATGGCTTCGATAAAAGCACCGTTCAATGCCGTAATGATTTTCATAGCCAGTGTTAAATTAACAGCCAATTCTTTTTTGATTGTTATTTCTGCTGGCACAGTTAAATCTTCATAAATCAACTTAGCATTTTCAATGCCCAATTTACAAATTAATGGCAACTCTGAAAGACTCATGTCGCCAAGTAATTTATCTAAATGTCCAATTTTGGTATATCCTTTCGGTTTACCATAACGAATAAGAAATTCCATACCAAATACAAGTGGATATTCTTTACCTGCAATTGTGATAAAATTCATAAAAATAAATTTAGGGGATGAACCAAATAAAAACACCTTATCTTATGGAACTAACGCAACAACAGGTGCACCAATAATTGTGGCAGTAAGGTCGAATGTAGATTCAGTATCAGCAACTGTACCGATATCTAAATTATCCAACCTTAGGCTGCCACTCCAAATCGGATCACCCGACACACCTGTTGTAAATTCAAAAGTCAGAGTAATATCGCCAGCAAACCAATCATACAGATCGGATATATTAGCGTAACTAGCCCCTTCATCGTATCTCAATAAACCATTTGCAGTAAATTGAGCACTTTTTGTTTTTGCAATGGACTCTGCCCATTTTGAACCGCTACCGGTGTCTTTTGTAACAATATTTTCCGTATCACGTGACAAAGAAAATGAAGTTTCTTGCACATGGAAAATCTTATTCTTTGTTACACCGGCATCATCAGACAAAGTTAGCCGAAGTAAAGAACCATCAATAAAACCGGTTGTTGCCATAGTTTAGATTAATTTACTCTTACCTTATACCTATTTGCATTCTCGTAATATTCTGTCTGATCATTGAAATAGGTAGATAAGACAGTGGAAAAATGAATACCAGCTATATTAACACCAGCAACGGTTCCTTTGTAACCATTTAACCGTTGTCTTATTTTATTACCAAGTATTATGGCGTTTCTATAAGTCTTATCAATTGCAACAATTTCCAAAGTTACATAATCTCTTTGTACAGGACCTTCTTTAGTAATCAATGGATCGGACAACCTTTCTTCATATACAATAAATGGTACATCTGTACCTTGTGGTGCAATTGCTGGAAATATTTTCGTTCCAACTATAGCCGCTACACTTGCATCTGTTGATAACAAATTAAATATAGCATCACCGATAATCGCATCTGTATCTAAAGCCATCCTTCTTTTTTTAATATCCTGGTTAACTGTTTATCTGCTTCAGCTAACATTAGAAGTATACTCGCTTGTCCGGCTTGTGCAATTACAGGAACATACACTTCATTTATAAACTCTGTTTGTCCACCATAAGCCATATGTGCATAATATGCATTAGCTGTACCTGTTCCTGGACCAAAAGCAGCATTTGCTGGTATATTATTTTGTATTCTCGGAGCTACATATGCAAATACTGCTTTTGGTATTCTATCTGCTGGTATTTTATACATTGAAAACGCTAAATTACCTCGATAATACAAACCATAACTAGTACCTCTCCAAGATAATTTTTTTGGATTAGCACCATATTTTCTTTTTTTAGTTATTGATCTAGCAGTATCTCTGATTGGGGGTACACCTTTATTTGCAATACTTAGTCTTACTTTTTTAGTAAAGTTTTGTGTAATTTTAGAATAGCTACGAATAGCATTATCTATTTCTTTTCCATTTATTATGAACTCCATAATGTAATAAATTTATTACATCAAGATATATCAATTTGGACGGCTTCGATTAATAAAATATCAGAAGTCTCAAATTTTAAAACAGAAGATATATCCCAAGGTTTATTATCATAAATAATACGCATCCCAGGATTAATACTTGTATTTAATCTTCTTGTCATAAATTCAACACTTGTCCTAGCAGTTTTTCTATCCGATAGAATTATTTCATCAGATCCTCGCTTACTATAATCTACTAATGCTAAAACAGTGGCGATAGGTGTCCAAGCTTTTACAATTTCTCCAGTTTCATTTTGAACACCTATATTATCTTGAATAACAATAATTTCATTCATTCTACCCGTAATTTCACCTTTTGGTAATTTCATAATCTATACGTTTTCTTCTTACGAGCAAATTGAGAAATACTGCCAGGAGTTGTCATTGGTAAATCTTCACGACGCTGATACATATCACCTAACTGTTTGTATATCATTATCATGATATCTTTAGTGACTTCCGGTATAACAGCGTTATATTTTATTTTGACTGGATCTAAATAATCACCAGTAGTTGGCCATTCTTCATTTAATTTAAGTTGAATAACACCATTATTAGTAAAAAGATCAGGTTCTACTTTAGCAACATCAAAAGTCTGAGCGACACCATTAACATCCAAATAAGAAATTGTATCGATTGATTTTACAGGGCCATTATCAACAAATAATCTTTCTGTAGGCGGAAAACATTGAAAAACATCTTCAAATTGCGCTTCGACAATAATATAACCCAAGGCTGACTGGACTGAATCTGTGGCTGCATCGATCAAAAGAGTTATAACATTATCTTCTAATGTGTGAAATACTCTCAAATATTCCTTTGCCTCGCTTAAAGCAATCAAAGGAGTACCCACAGTACTAACTTTTCTAGATCTGGTAAAATACCGGCGATCTAAATATTCACTAAGATCTCGATATGTGTAATATGGCATTTTTTTATTTTTAAGGAGTGGGGAACAATAATATTCCCCACTTTCCCAGCCATCACATGCTAAGAGAAAACTTGTATCAATAACGATTACGTTGGTCCAGTACCAGGAGTGATATCTTTAATATAGGAAAAAGACTGCGGATACCGCAGGCCGATATCAGCAAAACTGGTGATTGTCACCTCAATTTGGGCATTGCGGGCTTTGGTATATTGATCTACGATCAATGAAATACCACCCCACATGCCGATATAAAGCGATTCCCAGTTTCCAAAAATCATGGCATGTTGATTTGTACCAACACCCAGATTTTTCGGAACGTTGTTGCTAACAACGGCACGGAAACCGTTTACTTCACCATTGGTTGGAAATGAAGGAACGCCGGTCCATGTCATAATCCCAGATGACGACGCGTCGAGGGGGTGTGTTTTAAGAAATCCACGCACCTCTGGAGTGGTGAGATAACCCATTCGACCAAAATCCGCATCGGCAGCTGAGATTTTAGTTTCTAGGTCCACCACATCCAAAAACGAAGGCCATTCATCTCCGGCAGTTACAACACCTACGCCTTGGGGGGCGGTGTACTGCAATATGCCTTTCGGCACAGGATCAACTCCTGAGCCGTTGATCGCGGCGGCATCGATTGCAGTTTGAAGGGCGATAGTGAGGTCCCGGCGAACCAACATTTCCACATCAATGGATGCTGATTGAATCAAAAGTAAACGAGAAAACGGCGTCCAACCTGTAATACGTTTCGGGCGAAGGGACAAATTATCAAAAAGTTGTTGCGCCTCAGCAGCAGCTGCTACTTCAGTGGCCCAGTTAGTTGACCCTGCTTGGGTTTGACGAGAAAAATCGATATTATCCCGGAGATTACGGAGAACGGTTGCACCCAACATTTCAACCATAGGGCGTATCCGAAGAGCATCAAAATGACCGGCTAAAGTTGTTTGAATAGTTTCTGGACCCTTTGTCGCGGTACTTGCATCCAAGTCACGACGTTCAGTACCAGCAATACCATGAACCATAAAAGATGGTACCATGACATTTCCCATTTCACCTGCAGCTTGTCCACCGGAAGCACGAAATTCTTTTTCAGCTTCTTGGTAAACTTCAGCATTAAGGCCAGTTAATGGTTGATTTGAAGCAACCGCATGAATAGCATTGCGAAAAGAAAATTGGTTAATAATCTTCTGCTGCTCCCTGATTTCGCCCATGTTAAGGCCTTGGCCGGATTGTCCCAACGCAGCTTGTTTGGTCCTGAGCTCTGCCTGTTGGCGTTCTAGCTCCAATTCACGTTGTTTTTGCTGGACCACTATATTCCGATCCAGGTTCCGGTACTCATCTTGTAAACTGGTTACAGTTGTAAGATTTTCCTCAGTAAGCGCAGTATTAGCATCACGAGCCGCATTATTGATTGATTCAATTTCGGTCATGATTGCTGCCTGACGCTCGCGCATTTCACCAATACTAGGCATGTTTAAATTTATTTAATTTGATAAAATCATCGATCTCACGGATCGGAATATATGGGTTAAGTACTTCTGTTAATGCTCGTAATTCTCTCAATGCAGCAGTTGTCATTTTATAAGCAGGTATGGCAACTGGTGAAAAATCAAATATTTCTTTAAATCGCTTTATTCTACGAACAGGTAATCCATTACGTTCTTCTGACCAATCTATAGGTAAATCATTTTTATCTGAAAAATCATCAATAATGAAACCGAAAGAAGAACCTTCAATATCACCACGCCGTAAAGATATTACTAAATCTCTTCCCCATGTAGTATCAGGTATATCAAATTCATAATGAATACCATTATCTTTTTCAATCAAACGAAGCGTCCCGCGTGAAAACCTACCCATTGGCTGACCCTGGTTATGAGAGGCAAACACAACGGGATCACTCCGCTTTTGGGCAAATGGCGTGAATGCTCCCCTTGATATTATTTCATAATAACCACCTAAATCTTGAGAATATTGCTCATATGGGATACCAAGACCACCAGCAACAAATGAATTATCATCCAATTGCCTGAGCTCTAATGGGCAATATCTATATTCCTTCTCACTCTTGAGAGTCAGGAGCTGCTCCAGGTTTTTGGTTTGGATCGTCATTGTTATCAATATTTTCCTGGCTATCTAATTGTTCTGCTTGCGCATCTAACAATTCAATTTCTGCCATATTTTTATTTAATCTTACTAGACGTTCTTCCTCACTAAACATATTAACTGGGGTATAGTAAATATCTCCTTTCCCATCTGCTCTAGGGTTAAAACCTTCAAGTCCTCGAATATCGTCAGGTGATAATGCACCTACTTGATACATTTTAGAATAATAAGAAGCTCTTGAATCAGAATCACCGGCAGTTAAAATTCGTGTATTGAATCTAATTTTTTTACGCAGCCTTTGACCTCTCGATACTAATTTTCTTTGTAATTCGTTTTCCCATTTAGCTGCATAAGGAAAAATGGTATAATTAACAAATTCAAAAGATTGCATTTCAATATTTGAAAATGTACTACGACCTAACTCTGATAATAAATGTAAAGGTATACCAAAAATTCTAGAAATATCTCCAATTGTTTTATTTGCTAATTCAACGACTAAGGCATCTCTGGGCGGGAGTTTATTTGTTCGGTATTCGAGACCCGAATGTAAGACTGGAGTAGAATTTACATTTCTTATGCCTTCGTAATCTGAAAATTCTTCTTTAATTTCTTGTTGTTCTTTTTTAGATAAGTGTTCAGGTGTATATAAATAACCACTTAAATGTGCACCGTTATCATAAAAATTAGTACTATAATTAGTCGTTTGTAAACCTAATCTAAATGTATCACTGTGTTTATATAATTTACTTTTACCAATTAAACCAGGTGCATTTGGAATATTACCAGCACCATGTGTACCTGAACTACTCATAGCTATTCCTACAAGATGTATCATATCTTGTGGATCAACTACCATATTATAACCTAATCCATCATTATGACTAGACAGTACTGTATAAAAAAAATCACCATTAACAACATTCACATATACATCTTGTGGATGTATCATTATTAATTCAACAGGTTTGTTTCTGGAATCACGTCTTATCCATGCGTAGGCATTTTCATATAAAGCTAAAAATGCCGTCATTGTTTCATAAAATGTAAAAGCCGAATACCTATCTGAAGGATATTCGAGCAACATTAACAAATCATCGTCGTCTGATGGAATAAAACCTTTGGCGGACTTAATTAATACTTGTTTATCTATTCTAGCAAGGTTCCATCCTAATAATTCAAGGCATCTGGTAACACCAGATATTCCTAGGACAGTAGTTTCCGAATAATTGACTGTGGAATTTCCTGGAAAGAAGATTTTAAATATTCCAGAATCATTTAGGCCCAATGACCTGAGCCATTTTTTTAGTCTGCTGGTCGCTAATTGGACTAAATTCATAATTAAATATACACCTTTTTTTCGACATAAAAAAACGGATTTTAAAATATTTTTTTAAGCCGTTTTGGTCTCTACGACAAATAAAGATGGTTTTCTATATTTTTTCCTAAAATGTTCATATACTGCAAAAGCGTTTACTAAAGCAGACCATGAATCTACTTTATCTTTACTGGCTTTTTTATGTATTCTTATATTTTCATTAATATCTTCATATATTTGTATATTTTCAAATTCCCACTCGATCAATTTATTTTCATCATATCTTAATTTATTTGTATTCATTAATCTTTCTATTAAAACAGTTGGATCATTTAAAAATTTAGTCGTTTGTGTTATTGGAAAGACTTCTATACCCAAAGCTTCTTGTACTTGTCCTATAAATGTATCTGCTCGCCATGCATCATACCCTACTCCGCGTACGTTTAGCTCTTCTGTTGCAGTTAAAAAGTCACCAAATATCTCCTGTAAATCAATCATATTGCCAGGAGTAGGATAAATATATTTCATTTTCATCCAATATTCATAATTTACATTTTCGTTAGTAGTCCTGTATTTAATACGTTCAATAGGACAATATGTAAAAGGTATCCATATAAAATAACCAAGAGTATCGTATGTATCAAATAACAAAGCAATGGATGTTAAATCTTTAGATGAACTAAGGTCTACACCAACATAACATTTATAATCTTTTAATAAAATTTTCCAGTTTTTAATATCAAATTCTGTAAACGTATTTCTTTTTTCACATCTATTAAGATTAAACCAATTTTGATAAGCACCAACCCATTTACCTAAATGTAATCTGAGATAATCATTTAATGAAGTTGGTCTAGCTTTTGTTTCTAATATAATATTATCATAATATCTTTCATTTGTTGTAATACCAAACGAGGGATTACATTGCTTGATATATTCAAAATTGAATGGATCATCTTCGGCTTCATCCGGTGCTTCATATATCTTAACTAACCAGTGTGGCATTTCTAAATTTCCACGTTCAACATCTTTACATATTAAAAACATTTCATGTGGAAATGTATTTTTTATACCAGCATTAGATAATGATATGATCAAAGGTTGTGGTCTAGATACTATACCCTTTGTTATAGCTTCCCATAAATTTTTATTTGGTTGAATATGTAATTCATCAAATACAGCACCATGTACATTAAACCCATGTTTTGTTTCTGATTCTGCGGATAATACTCTAAATATACTTTTTCTCCTATCATAATATATTTCATTTTTCAGAACTTTAAACTCTTTAGTTAAATAAGGATCCATTTCAACCATAGTTTTTGCATCATCAAAAACTATTCTAGCTTGATCTTTATCACCTGCTAAAGCATATACTTTTGCACCAGGTTCATCATCCGGACCTAATAAATATAGACTTAATCCAGATGTTAGAGTGGATTTACCATTTTTCTTAGGTATCCATAAAAAACCATGGGTATATCTACGTTTTCCATCTGGTAAAACTTCACCAAATAATTGTGAAATAAATTCCTTTTGCCAATCCAACAAATTTAATAATTCACCTGCTTGTTCACCTTGAATATTTCTACATCTTTTTTGTAAGAAATTTATTACACGATCCACTTTGGATTGATCATACATATACTTCAACCGCCGTTCATTTCCCTGTAACATGTTACCCTTTTAAATTAAACGGATCATCTTCATTTTCTGATTCTCTACCTGGCGTTCCGATAATATCTGATTTATATTTTGATAAATGATAACCAAACGATGCAGCAGCTTTAGGTGTTAATAAAAACAATTCTTCGTATTTTCTTAAAATACTATCTATTCTTACCAATGCTGCTAAATATGGTGATGTTTTTTCTACTTCATATGATTCATCTTTTCGTATAACAGTTTGTTTAATTATCGGTTCCATTAAAGCTTTTTCCAATAATTTATCATGCAACATTAAATACCTAACATATCTTTCTAATTGATGAACACCTACTTCATACAATAAACCAATTGCATTTAAATTGGTAAAAATCAAATAATATAATTGTTCAGCGTGCGGATCTTGCGCAATATCTGCCGGAGCTGTTGGTATTACTTTTACTTTTTTTAATTGTTCTTCAAAAAAAGTCTCATGAGAATCAAAAGTCTCACGCGCTAATTTTAACCGCGCCGGTATTTTATTTGCTCCCATAATTTTGGTTCTAATTGTTCAGCAATTTTATCTACAATAACCAATTTTAAATGATCGGTTGGATATAACCATTTACCATCAGTATAATAGTCTAATCCTTCGATCAAATTATCAAAAATACCGCGAGATTCCAGGTTTCTTTTTATTTGATGTGCAATATTACTTAAAGCCATCAAATTTGACCTATCCCGCATAGAACCTAGTGCAGATATACGTATAATATGATCCACCATTTGAGAATCCCGATACTGGCCCAAATAATAATATACTGCACAGTATCTGCCAATATCCGAAGTCATTACAGATGTCCTAAGTGTTTGCCAATCTTTTGAATTGTAAAACTTTTTGTCAGGATTATTACTCTGAGTCTTCGGATGATGATAATCAATCTTAGAAGTTATTAGTTTCATATCGGCAATATACAACTTTTTACAATAGAAAAAAAGCGATTTCTAGCTATTTTTATATTTAGAAAGGGTATGATCAATTAGATAGTACGAGCTGATCAAAATTGGCACTTGAAATCTCTCCCCCTA
>Ga0210073_1000009_pt1 | contig 38383 bp, 37 predicted proteins | sample Browns_ThreeSqC__2_FD_184853 | JGI IMG/M metagenome (GOLD analysis project Ga0210073, IMG submission 184853) | Wetland microbial communities from San Francisco Bay, California, USA, that impact long-term carbon sequestration - Browns_ThreeSqC_D2... | ecosystem: Environmental > Aquatic > Marine >...
GAGGGCCGCCATCTGGGCCAGCGAGAGGTCGACGAAGATGACCTCGCGGGCGATCACGTGCAGTCCCAGGTAGCTGTGGATGGCGACGATCACCATGCAGGCTACCAGCGGCGCCAGCCACAGGCTGTGCGTCAGTTGGTCGAGCATCAGGCTCCCCCGGTCTTGAAGGCGGCGGCCAACGAGCTGACCCAGGTGTTCATGAGGTCGAAGTAGGTCTCGACCCCCGGTGCGCCGTGGGTGTTCTCCGGCACGACCACGGCCTTGGCACCGGTCTTTTCGGCGACCTGCTGGATCTGGTCACGACTGAAATAGTTCGAGGCGAAGAGCACGGTGATATGCCGTTCCTTCATCAGCGCGATCACCTCTTCCACGTGCTTGGGCGTCGGCGGAATGCCGGGCTTGGGCTCGATGTACTCCACGCAGTTCACCTGGAATCGGTGACTGAAGTAGGCCCATTCCTTGTGATAGCAGGCCATTTCCTTTCCGCGGAACGCCTCGCCCTGCTTGAGCCACCCACCCAACCGGTCCATCAACGGGGCGCCCTTGTACCTGGTCTTGGTGAGGAAGTCGAGGAGCTTGTCGCTCTGCAGAAGATCATACGCGGTCGAGGGTGTGAGGATACCGACCAGCTCCGCACCCATGGTCGCCTCGAGGACCCGTTTCTCGAAGTCCTTTTCCCGGGCGCTGAAATAGCCGGCGTCACCGGGCGAGACCCGCTGCAACCCGGTCAGGATGTCGCGGGCGATGATGATCGCATTCAGCGGGTCGGTGTGGATGTGGGGGTTCCCATCGGCGTGGATGTCCCCCTCCGAACGGCTCAACGAGGTGGGCACCTCGAGCAAGGTGATGCCGGTGTACGCCGTGACGTACCCGGGCCCGCCCTCGGAGACCTTGCGGTTCCCGGCCCGGTCGAGGAGCGGAGGCACCCAGAGCTCCAGGTCGAGGCCGGTGGTGACGAACAGGTCCGCGTCTCTCAGAACGGCCACGAAGCTCGGCTTGGGTTGTACGAAGTGGGGATCCTCATCGCCCTGAGCAATGGAGGTCACGGTCCCGCGATCGCCAGCGATCTCCCGGGCGATTGCCCCATAAGTGGTAAGGCTGGTGACGATCTTCACCGGCTCCGGAGCCGGCGAGGAGGCGGCGAGCGTCGCGGCCAACAAGGCATGAATCAGCATCAGTAGGTCTCGTGTTTGTGGGGGCCCATCGCGAAGACCGCCTGAAGCAGCAAGCGGTTTTCGTCGGCAAAGCCATCCTGGTGGTTGTGCTGACCTTCCAGGCGGAGGTACACGAACTCACTCTCCCACCAGGTCAGGGTTGGGGTAATCTGCCATTGGTCGACTCGGGGTCCCCGAGGCGACTGTACGTAGTCGTAACGAGCTCCGAAGATCCATCGTTGACTGGCCCGATAGGTCAGATCGGTAAAGGCGCCGTAGCGCGTGCTCTGAATGCCCGCTTCATCGGAGTGGAACTGATAGCCCTCGGCGCGGAAAGTGAGATCCTTCCGGGTGCCCTCGCTGGGGGGCCGCCAGGTCAGGCGCATATCGAGGCCGAGAACTCTGCTGTGGAGGCTGCTGTCGGCGTTCTGGCCGCCCAGGCCGGTGAAGCCGATCTGGCCATAGGTGCTTCGACTCAGCTGCCAGAAGTTCTGCAGGCGGCCGAGGAAGGTGACTCGCTTGGCACCAGCATACAAGGGATCGCTTTCGGCCGAAGTGGTCTGGAACCAGACCTCATGGGTCCCGTGCGCGATCGAGAGGGGCAGGGCCGTGTAGAGCGAGAGCCCGACGCCGGACAGGCCGTCACCGTTCAAGTACTCCCGATAGACGGTGGGATACTCCGATTCCGGGAGCGCGTGGAGGTGCCAGCGGTTGAGATCTCCGACCTGCTGGCGGAAGAGCCCGACATCGGCTCGGATTCGGCCCGGGAGTCCCGTCCAGTAGAGGTACCCCTCCTCGACCCCTACCCCGTCCTCGCCGAAGGTGAGAAAGATCTTGGCGAAGGAATAGGGGTCCAATGCCGACTGGATGCCGACTTCAAATTCCCGGGCTTCGCCCTCGAAGGTTTGGCCGACATCCTGGAGCTTGAGCCGGATGTCCCCAGTGGCGCTGATCTCGGGATTCAGGACCGAAGCGTTGCGTTGCTTGCCAACGAACTTGGTTGGCGGAGGCTTGGTCGTGTCCTGCGCCGCGGTTGTCGACTTGCCGGCCGCCGAATCGGCCGCGGCGCGAATGGCGGCCAGGTCATCTCCTCCGGTGTCCGCGGGCGCCGCCCCTCCAGTGGGGCAGCGCTGCCGCCGCTCGGCCTCCACTCTACCGGCCAGATCGGTCACGGCGACCGCGAGTGAATCGATGGTTGCATCTCCGGTGCGGGCCCGAGGCACGCCGACGGCTGTTTCGGCCGGGCAATGACCGGTTTCGATCGAGTCCAGCCGCTGGGATAATCCAGCGACCTGGCGCCGCAAGGAATCCACCACTGCCGCACGAGGCGTCTGTCCTTCGAGCCTGTGGCTGAGCAGGGCCAGTGATCCCACGAGCAGCGCCCACCTTGTCTGTGTGCGCATTTGCCTCCCAATGACTTGAGCGCGCCTCCGAGGAGGCGCAGTCGACGACCTGGTTGTGAACGCGAATGTGCCGCGATGCGTCCGCCGGGCGGACGCCTAGCTCACCAGAGCGGGAGGCGCGCGTGAATCCGGGACTTGAAGCGGTGCGGTTGGACCAAGAACCAGCGAATGAGGGCGAAGGGCCGGGGGAGGGGCAGGGATTGGGGCCGCGGTGACGGCGGAAGCGGCCCGGACCAGGCGGGTGCCGGGCGCCCACTGCCGGAGGGCGCATTGGTCACCATGACCGCAGACGCCGCCGGCGCTTTCGAAGTGCGGCTGCTGCTGGAGGGCCTCGCTCCTGGAGCCATGAAAGAAGAGCGCATCGAAACCGGCTTCCCCCAGGGCGCCGGCAACGAAGAGCAGGCTGAGCAGCAGCGCCCGCGCGCGATGGGTCCAGGTTGCGGTCACGGGAGTAGTATAGGCCGATGCCCCGGAAAGGCCAACTTGGGGCCTGAATGGTCCCCGAATCGGCCTGGACGGGAGAGAGACGACCTAGCGGAGTGGGGCGGTGCTCTTAACCCAGTTGATCTCGGGCTGGTGCACGAACCGGATGGTCGGTTGCCCAGCGGGAATCATGGCAATCGGCCAATCCACCGTCTGCTTGTCCTCGAGGTATTGGATGGTCAGGTAGGTGGTATCGTGCCGCTCGCTGGTCGTGACGGATTGGATCGGGCGGACCTTGGTCTGACCGCGCTGGCCGACTGAAAGCTCGACCTCGGTCTCCGAGATGCGGAACCCCCGCGTGGCGTAGTGCTTGTTATCGGTGCGCCACGTGCCGAGGAACTGCGGCGGCACATGTACCTCCGGAGCCTGCATCCCGGACATGACCTGCGAGGCGGTGAAGATGACCGCTGCCACCGAGCCTGCTATCAGGATCTTTCTCCAGGGGAGGTTGGCCGCCATCGCCGCGGCCCCCGCCTGTTCGGGCTTGGCCTTCCGCTTCTTCGGGAGCCGCATGATGAGACCGAGCCGGTCCAGGAAGTCCCGGAGCTCCATGCTGTGAGCCAGGTTGCCGTCAGCCACGCTGCCGTGGTAGGACTTGCCCTGGGGATCAGAGGCAGGCTGGGAGCCGGACGTTTGCGGAGGAGTCGCGGAAGTCATGTGACGGTTTGAGCCTCCAAGCTGGGGACCTTCCACCCCTCATCGGCGGTGAGCCCGCCTCTGGTGGGAGGTTTGCGGTGACTGAGCTGCGAGCCGGGCGTCAGAGTGGACTCCCAGCCTTCGGCGACGGCCGCAGTGAACGCCTTCACTACTTTCGCGTCGAACCGCCTCCCAGCTCCTTCCTGCAGGAAGGCGATGGCCTTCTCCTTGGGCCAGGCGGCCCGATAGGGGCGATCCGAAGCCAGAGCATCGTAAACGTCCGACACGGTAAGGATGCGAACCAACAACGGAATCTGGTCTCCCGACAAGTGACGCGGGTAGCCGGTACCGTCGAGGGATTCGTGGTGGTGGAGGACCAGGGGAATCAACGGACGAAAAGCCGCAATCGGCTCCAGAATTTGAGCCCCCAGCGTCGTGTGCCGCTCGACGATCTCCCGCTCATCAGGGGTCAGCGCACCAGGCTTGTCCAGGATGGCTGGCGGGACCCCGACCTTGCCCATGTCGTGAAGGAGGCCGCCGCGGTGCAGCAGGTCGAGGTCGGTCTGGCTGAGACCCAGGCGGCGACCGATCTCCAGGGCCCCCTGGGTCACCCGCTCGGAGTGGCCCGCGGTCCAGGGCGAGACCGCGTCGATCGCCTTGGCCAGTGCCGTCAGGGCACCCCAGCTCAGCGCATCCAGCTGCTCCAGCCGCCGGGCCAGCTCGGCCGCCATCTGATTGAAGGAAGCCCCCAGGGCCTGGAATTCGTCTCCGCTGGTGACGCGGACCGGGTGGGAGAAGTCACCCAGCGCGATACGTCGAGTGCCTGCGTGCAAGAGATCCAGGGGCGTCATGGTGAGCCGGATCTGCACATGGCCCAGCAGGAAGACGACCACCAACGCGATCAAGACCACCAGCACGAAGGTGTGGCGGAAGCTCGCGAGCGGCTCCAGGACGCCATCCTGGGACCGGCTCAAGATGATGAACCAGGAAGGGGCTGCATACTCATAACCCAGAAAGACGGTCCAGTACCCCGCCAGGAAGGCCCCGTTGGGCTGCTCGTATTGGAAGGTCCCGGTTGATGGCTGAACGCCCGGCAGGGCGGCGACCGCATCCTTGGACTCACAGGCCAGCGGCGTGCGCGCTGAGTCGAGCAGGCAGAGTGAGGTTCCCAAAGGAGTGATTCTACCGGAAGCGGGATCTCCCCAGAGCTGCTCCGGTTTGGCCTCTGCCCAGAGTCGGGCGGTCTCTCCCGAAGCCAGGCGAATCTGCCGCACCAGATAAATGACGAGGTCGCTATCCACGCGTTGGGTGACCAGCGCGGTTCCGCCCCGTGCGAGGTGGGCCACCTGACGCGTCGATGGGCTGGGCAGCTGATGCCTGGACTGCCCCGCCACCAGTCTCGCCTGGCCATCTTGCTCGATGCTGAGTGCCCGAAACCGGGGCGCGGACCCCGCAGATCCGTCAACGTCCCCCGCGATGACGCTATTCCCCGCCGCCACCAGGGCAGCGTCCTGCTGCAGCTCCGAGCCCAGCAACGCCACTCGGCCCAGGAGCATCATCCCGACGCTCTTGCTGTCTTCGCGTAGACGGTCGTTGGCTTGCTGTTCCAGCTGGGTCGTCACGCTCCGATAGGCGATGAACGACAGCAGGGCGACCGGGGCCAGGGCGCAGAGAATGAACGCGCCCAGCATGCGCCGGGCGACTTTGGTGCTGAGGAAGGTTCCCTGCAGTTGCATCGGGCGGCCGCTAGAACTTCGAGCCCAGGCCGATGAACCCCCCGTCGCTGGCCCGGACGACGTCGTCTTGACTGGGGCCTGCGGTGAGAGCGGCCACGCTGGAGCCGTCTTCACCCATGCTATAGAGGTCGAACGTGGAATTGACCGGCACCAGAAAACGATCCTTTCGGGCGGCTCCGATGTTCGAGCTGGTGATCACCAGGTACTGGTAGGGACGCCCCCACGGATCCATCGTGCCCGCGCGGCCAATCGCGCTCAGGTCGGCTGGCAAGGCCTGGCCCGAGGCCTCGATCGACATCAACTCGGTCTGGATGGAGCGGATGTCGCCGATTGCGCGGGCGACCTTGGCCTGCTTGACGACGACCTGCAGTCGGGGAATAGCGAGGGCGGCGAGCAGCCCGATAATCGACATGACGCTAAGCAGCTCGATGACCGTGAAGCCGAGCTCCCCGTGTGCCCTTTGTGCTTTCATCGGTGACTCCCGTGAGCGATGCAGCCTTGGTCTCTGGGTAGCAAGAGCGATACCTCTGGCTAACCCGTTGTCTAGCAATCAACTGCAGATGCTCGCTCCAATCAACCATTGCAGCCTGCGGCGGCCCAACTTCCTGGACGGTCACCCGATCCCCAGTCCGTGACCCAAGTACTGGCGGAGTAGGCCCTTAGAGCGTATACTCAATGTATATCCCAAGGAGCTCGCATTGATTGTCCGTCTCTGCCGTTGGGGGAATAGCATCGGTCTCCGACTTCCCAAGGCCTTCCTGATTCAGGCCGGCCTCGCCGAAGGAGACGAGGTCGAAGTTGGCGTGGCCGGTGGAGTTATTACGCTGCGCCCGGTGGCTCCCGAGTACGGACTGGCCGAGTTGGCGGAGCAGATTACTCCCGAGAACCGGCACGACGAGACCGACTGGGGCCGCCCGGTCGGGCGCGAGGTCCTGTGACGCCGGATCGCGGGGACCTGGTCTGGGTCAACGTCGAAGCTCAGAGCGGAAGGCCGGCCGGGCGCTTGCCCGCCCTCGTGGTATCCCCGGCGAGATACAACGACCGGTCGGGGCTCGCGCTCATGTGCGCGATCGCGGCGCGGGCCAAGGGTTATCCCTTCGAAGTTGTGTTGCCTCCCGACCTCCCGATTCAGGGGGTGGTGCTGTCCGATCACTTGAGCAGCATCGATTGGCGGGCTCGCCGTGCTGCTCCGGCTGGTCGGGTCCCACCCAAGGTCGTGGCGGAGGTGTTGGCCAAGCTCAAACCGATATAAGAGCCAGTTCTGAGTTCTGGGTTCTGAGTATGTCCCGAATCGAGAGTTTCCATGTCTCAACCCCCGCTGGTCCAGCTGACCTCAAGACCGCCCAAAGAGCGGGCGCGGCTGACGGTCAACCGTGAGGAACGAGAAGTCCTCATCGCCCCTCAGGCCACGCTGCTCGAGGTGCTGCGGGAAGAACTGGCCCTGACCGGGACCAAGCACGGCTGTGAGCTGGGAGAATGCGGGACCTGCACCGTCTTGCTGGACGGCCTCCCGATCCTCTCCTGTCTCGAGCTGGCCCTGGCCTGCCAGGGGCGATCGGTGGTGACCGTCGAGGGGATGGCCGGGGGCCCCCGGCTGCATCCACTCCAGGATGCCTTCGTCGAGCTGGGGGCCGCTCAGTGTGGTTACTGCACGCCCGGATTTCTGCTCGCGTCATCGGCGCTCCTGAAGGAAAATCCGTCTCCCACCCGTGATGAGATCAAGGCCGCCCTCGCCGGCAACCTCTGTCGGTGTACCGGCTACCTCAAGATCTACGAGGCCGTGGAGCTGGCGGCGGCACGCATGCGCGGCGAGCCCGCGGTCCCGCGGCGTGAATCCCTGTATGGCCACGACTAGCGTCCCCGGCGTGTCCGGGGTTCCGGTCCCTTCCGAGGCCGTAAACGGTCTTCATGTGGTTGGGACCGCGCGTCCCAAGGTGGACGCAGCGGCCAAAGTCACCGGTCAGACCCTGTTCGCGGACGACCTGGTGTTGCCCAGGATGCTCTGGTGCAAGCTCCTCCGCAGCCCGCACCCGCATGCGCGGATCCGCCGGATCGACACCAGCGCGGCTCTGGCCCACCCGGGCGTCTCCGCGGTTATCACGGGCCGGGATCTTCCCACGCCTTATGGCATTCTCCCCGTCTCCCAGGACGAACATGCGCTCTGCCCGGAGCTGGTGCGGTTCATCGGCGATCCGGTCGCGGCGGTAGCAGCGGTAGACGAAGACACCGCCCTGGCAGCGACCCATTTGATCGAGGTCGAGTACGAGACGCTCAAGACGATCGACTCGGTGGCCGAGGCGGCCGCCCATCCCGCGCCTCAGCTGCACGACTACGCCGATTCCGGGAACCTGCACAAGCTGGTGCACCTTCAGTTCGGCGATCTGGACGAGGGCTTCGCGCGCGCCGAGGTGACGCGGGAGGACCTGTTCTTCTACGAGGGGAACACCCATCTGGCGATGGAACAGCATGCCGCCCTGGCCCACTGCGGCCCCGACGGACGGGTGACGCTCTGGACCAGCTCGCAGACGCCACACTACGTGCATCGCGCCCTGGCCAAGGTGCTGGGTCTTCCACCCACCCGGATTCGAGTCGTGGCCACGCCGAACGGAGGTGGCTTCGGGGGGAAGAGCGATCCCTTCAGCCATGAGATCGCGGTAGCCAAGCTGGCGATGGTCACCGGCCGGCCGGTGAAGATCTGTCTCACCCGGGAGGAGGTCTTCTACTGCCACCGCGGCCGGCACCCAGTCCTCATGAAGAGCCGGATCGGGGTGACCAAAGACGGCGCCATCACCGCGCTCGACTTCGAGTCCTACGTGGACGGCGGCGCGTACGGCTCCTACGGTGTGGCCAGCACCTATTACACGGGCGCCCTCCAGACCGTCACCTACGATGTGCCGGTCTATCGCTTCAAAGGTGTCCGCGCCTTTACCAACAAGCCGCCCTGCGGTCCCAAGCGGGGTCACGGCACACCTCAACCCCGATTCGCCCTCGAGGTTCAGCTCGACAAGGTGGCCGAGCAGCTGGCCATCGACCCGGCCGAGTTACGGCTTCGCCATCTGGTCCAGCCCAACACGGTCACCGCCAACTATCTCCGAGTCGGTACCATCGCCTTGGGCCAGTGCATCGAAAAGGTGGTGGCGGGCTCTGAGTGGAAGTCACGGTTCCGTCGCCTGCCTTACGGCCGCGGCCTGGGCCTGGCCTGCTCGTCTTACATCACCGGCGCCGGTCTCCCCATCTACTGGAACGACATGCCGCACTCCGCGGTGCAGCTCAAGTGTGACCGAGGCGGTGGCGTCACGGTCTTCTGCGGGTCCACCGACATCGGCCAGGGATCCGATTCGATTCTGGCCTACATCGTGGCCGAGGTGCTGGGGCTGGAGCCCGAGGTGATCCGGGTGCTCACGGCCGACACCGATCTCACTCCGGTGGACCTGGGCAGTTATTCGTCCCGCGTCACTTTGATGACCGGACAGGCGGCGATTCAGGCGGCGGAACGGGCCCGGGCCATCATCGCGGCGGCGGTAGGAACCAAGCTCGGTGTATCCAGTGAGCAGGTGGGGTTCGGTGGTGGGCGGGTGTTCGACGTGGGCGACCCGGAGCGGGGCATGACCTTCGCCGAAGCGGTGGTTCTGACCGAGGCGGCGACCGGCCTGATCGGCTCGGTCGGGAGCTACAAGCCGCCCACCGGAGCGGGGAAGTTTCGCGGAGCGGGAGTGGGGCCGTCGCCGGCCTACAGCTATTCCGCAGCGGTGGCGGAGGTCGAGGTGGATCCCGAGACCGGGATTGTCCAGGTGCCGCGGATCTGGATCGCGCACGACATCGGGCGCGCCATCAATCCGGCGCTGGTCATGGGCCAGGTGGAGGGGAGCGTCTACATGGGGCTGGGTGAAGCGCTCATGGAAGAGATGAGCTATCGCGAGAATCGGCGGGTGATCCACAAGTTCCCCTCGATGCTCGAGTACAAGAGCCCCACCACCCTCGAGATGTGCGACGTGGTGACGTACCTGGTCGAGAATCCGGAGCCCAACGGACCCTTTGGTGCCAAGGAGGCGGGGCAGGGCCCCCTGCTCCCGGTGATGCCGGCCGTCGCCAACGCGATCTACGACGCGGTCGGGGTGCGAATCGACGAGGTCCCCATGAGCCCGCCCAAGGTGCGTAAGGCGATTCAGGCCAAGGCGGCGGGGGGAGAACCTCGCTTCGGCCCCCGCGGCACGCCGAGCATCCTCTGGCCCGAGGCGCTCTACGTCCCGACCGCTGCTCAGGGCGGCGATGGACGCGCGGCGACGCGGCCCGCGGCTGCGAAGTAGGGAGACTGCATGCTTCGCCTGCCACCCTTCGAGCTCAAGCTGCCCGCCACCGCCGCGGAAGCGGTCCGCTTCAAACGGGAAGCGGGGGCACAGGGTGCCTACGTCGCGGGGGGCACCGATCTCTATCCCAACATGAAGCGGCGGCAGCAGACCCCGCGAGTAGTGATCGACATTCGTCGGCTGCCCGAGCTGGGGACCATCGCGACGGCCTCAGACGGAACCCTGGTCATCGGCGCCGCCGTCTCGCTCTCCCGCCTGATCCGGGATCCGCTGGTGCGGCGCTCCTGGCCGGTGCTGGCGCAGGCGGCGGCCACGATTTCCACTCCCCTGCTCCAGAACATGGGGACGGTGGGTGGTAATCTCCTGCTCGACACTCGCTGCAACTACTACGATCAGAGTTACGAGTGGCGCCAGGCCATCGACTTCTGCATGAAGAAGGACGGGGCCATCTGCTGGGTGGCTCCCTCGTCGCCGCGTTGCTGGGCGGTGCAATCCAGTGACCTGGCACCAGTCATGGTCGCGCTGGAGGCGAAAGTGCGAGTGGTGGGTCCCGAGGGGGCCCGCACGATTCCGGCCGCCGCGTTGTACCAGAACGACGGGATCGACTACCTCACCCTGCGCCCGGACGAGTTGCTTACGGCGATCGAAATCCCGCCGCTGGGTGGGGCGCGCGCCGACTACCAGAAGCTCAGGCGCCGGGGTGCGTTCGACTTCCCGGTGCTGGGGGTCGCCACCTGGGCCCGCGTGGACCAGGCCGGGGTGGTGACCGATGCCCGAGTGGTCCTGGGGGCCGTGGCTTCATATCCGGTAGTCTGTGGGGAAGCGGTGAAGGCGCTGGTCGGGCAGCGTCTTAGCGATGACGCGGTCGATCAGGCCGCGCGCACCGCGGCCCGGCCCGCCAAGCCGCTCGACAACACCGATTTCACCATTGGCTGGCGGAAGGAGATGGTCCCGGTGTTCGTACGGCGGTCGTTGCTGTCCCTGCGCACCACCTGACGGCGGTTACGAGACCGCCGAAGCGGCGCCGACCTGGCTTGCCTCTTCCTGAGGCAGGTCGACCACGCCGGACTGACGAATCGGCCCGTCGGCCGGAAGAATGAACCAGAAGGTCGAGCCCTTCCCATAGACCGACTCCGCGCCGATCAGTCCCCCATGCATGTCCACGAAGCGCTTGGACACGGCCAGCCCCAGGCCAGTGCCCTGCTGCATGCGGCTGGCCGAGCTGTCGAGCTGGGTAAACTCAGTGAACAACTTCCCCATGTCCTCGGGCCTGATCCCGATGCCGGTATCGCTCACCGAAATCCAGACCGCATCCCGGGAGACCAGGCGCTTCTGGTCGCCTACCCGCTCGGCCGGCATCGGGAGCGGGGCTCGCGTCGCCACCGCGGAGAGGACCACCTTGCCGGAATCGGGCGTAAACTTGGAGGCGTTGGCGAGGAAATTGATCAGGATCTGACGCACCCGCGTGCCATCGGCCACGACCTGCAACGGCCCATCCTCCAGGTCGACGCGACACTCCTGGTGTTTGGCGGCCCGGAGGCTCGCGGTGTCGGCGACCGCGGCGGTGATCGCCTCCCGAATGTCGGTCTCTCCCAGTGACAGGGTCATCCGCCCCGCCTCGATCTTGGCCAGATCGAGGACGCTGTTGATGAGCCCGAGGAGGTGCTTGCCGTTTCTCAGCACCGACTCCAGGAACTCCCGTTGCGCCTCGTTGAGTGAGCCCAGCTCCTGGGTCAGGAGCAGCTCCGAGAAACCGTTGATGGCGTTGAGGGGGGTCCTGAGCTCGTGCGACATGTTGGCCATGAACTGGCTCTTGAGCTGCGTGGCGCGCTGTAGCTCGCGGTTCTTGGCGGCCAGGGCCAGCTCGTTCTTGCGGCTCTGCTCCAGCACGTGGGCCCGGTCCAGTCCCACCACCGCCTGGTCGCCGAGGGCCTGGAGGAGCTGAACGTCGTGGGCGTCGAAGGAGCGCTGGTCCAGCCGGTTGTAGACGCTGAGGGTGCCGATCACGACGCCGGCGGAACGAAGGGGAACGATCGCCGTGGTTCGGAGCTGGGCGTCCGTCCCGAAGTTGTGGAGCTGACTGATCCGGCTGTCCCGCTCGATCGCTTCGCTGGTCGTGGGCTGCTCGTGCATGACGACCCAGCCGGCCATGGTGCCGTCCACCGGGGTGAGATTCCCCTTGGCGCCGGCGAGTGCTCCGGTGGCAGCGGTGACCTTGAGAAAGCGGCCCTCTTCCACGACCAGCGCCAACGCCCCGCACTCGGCCTGTAGCAGCTCGGCCCCCGCCTGGGCGATCTCCTGAAACAGATCCTCAAGCCGATTGCCAACCAGCAGGGCCGCGGTGACACCCCGGAGTCGCTCCACTTCGCGATGGCGCCGGGCGGCTACCTCCAGCGAGGAGCGCAGGGCGGCTTCGTGCTCCTCCGCCATGGTCTCGGTGCGCCGCAGTGCGGCCATCGTCAGGACCGCGGCGACCAGAGCCACGACGGCTCCGATCAGCTGGTCCTGGTAGGCCAACCAGAGGGCCAACCAGCCGAGGATCAGGCCCGCGGCCAGGAGGTGGCCAGGTCTCAGCAGCCGGGACCAATCCCGTTGCCGAGGACCCTGGTCTGGAAGGGGCATGCCTGAATGATATGTGGGGACTGCGGCGGAGTGGGAGCAGGGATGGGAGGCATCAGGCATCAGGCATCGGGCACCAGGGACCGGGCCCGGTACCCGGTGCCTGTCTCTAAGGATTCGTCGGCCGGATATCCACCTCGCTCACCAGGGCCCGCTCCGGCAGCCGCAGCAGGTCGAGTATGGTCTGGGCTACGTCCTCCGGCCGCAGGATCTTCGCGAAGTCGGGCTTGAGCATCGATTGCTGATGCAGAAGCGGAGTGTCCACCGAGCCGGGACAGACGGCGACCACTCTGACGTTGTCCTGCCGGACCTCCAGCATCAGCGAGCGACTGAAGCCGAGCACGGCGTGCTTGGATGCGGAGTAGGCGGTTCCTCCGGCCAGTCCGTTACGGCCAGCGAGGCTCGAGACGTTGACGATGGTTCCATGTTTCCGCTGACGCATCCCCGGCAGGACGGCGCGGGTAACCAGAAACAGGCTCCGGAGGTTGGTCGCCATGGTGGCGTCCCACTCGGCGGTGGTCAGCTCCAGGAGCGGCTTGAGCACCCCGATACCGGCGTTGTTGATCAGGGTGTCTACCGGCCCCAGTTCGGCCACGACGTGGCGGGTGAGTCGGTCGACGGAGGCTTCGTCTCCCACGTCGCAGGGCAGGCCGGCTGCGGTGATTCCCTTGGCGCGAAGCTGGGCCAGCAGATCGCGGACCTTTGACTCGGTGCGGGCGCAAACCCCCACCCGGTAGCCGGCTTCCCCCAGAGTAAAGGCGAGGGCCCGGCCGATCCCCTCGGTGGCGCCGGTGATCAGTGCGGTGGAAGGCATGGACAGAATCTAGCTACGCCTTGCTCGGCTTCAGCGCCTCGACGTCGGCCGCGATCTTGTTGAGCTGGCCCATCAGCTGCTGGTAGTGCAGCGCCTCGGCGCGCGGAACCTTCCCGATGAAGCAGAAGGTACCGCCCGGGTAGAGAATGGCCTGATCCACTTCCTTGAGCGAGGCGAATCCCTGGCGGCGGGCCGCGGCTTCCAACTCCTCCAAGGAAATTCTCTCGGCAGACAGTCGGTTCTTCTGCACCTTGCCTTTGGTGATCAGCACGTCGGGATTCCCTTCGATCAACATCCCGAGCCGGGGAAGGCGGTAGATCAGGTCGACCAGGACCCAGTTCATGATCAAGAGAGTGGTCGCGCCCACGATCCCGCCCAGCACCGAGTTGTCGTTCCCGATGATGGCGTTCTGGACCGTGTTTGAAATGGTCAGCAGGACGACCAGGTCGAGGGGGTTCAGGGTGGCCAGCTCGCGCTTGCCGGCCAGCCTCAGCCCGACCAGCAGAAACAGGTAGACCAGAACGGGGCGGATGATCTTTTCGAGGATGGGGACGTCGGGGTAGAGCAGGTCGTGCCAGATGCTGGGATTCATCGCGGCGGCCTCCAGGACCGAAGTTGGTCAGGTAGACGCTGAACAGTAACCGGGAACAAAGGCCGGATCACTATGCTCTGGTCCCCGCTCTATTCGCCGTCGACGATCCCCGCTCGTTCCTCAACGCCTTGCCGGCGAGCCGCCAGCCAGCTGACCCGGTACACCAGCCGGCGGATCACAATGACCTGCCCCGGATCCAGGAGCCCTTGCGCTTCGGCCAGGGCGGTCAGCCGTCGGAGTCGTTCCAGTCTGGCCAGACTTCTCTCCTTCCCGAGGCGCCGACGGATCCTGACCAGCGCGGTCCGCAGGCGCCCGGGGGGCAGGGCGAGAGCGGCGCCATCCAGCGCCTCGGCAAGGGCGAGCAGGTAGCCAGTGAGGAGCGGCTCATGCACCAAAGGCATGGCTGCAGGATGTGAAACCTGAAGCCAGGATGAATCATCCTTTTGCCACCACGCCCATCATTTTCCCTCGCCCCAAGGCCCCTTTACAACCTCGTGTCCCCTCTGCAAAATGGGGGTCCCTCATCACCAAGGAGGCGAGACCATGAAGGTCTACGGCTCACCTGCCATCCGGAACGTGGCCTTCGTCGGCCACGGCTCCAGTGGCAAGACCTCGCTGGTCGACGCCCTGGCCTTCGTCGCCGGGTCGAGCCGCCGACACGGGAATATCAAGGAAGGCACCACCCTCACCGACTACACCCCCGACGAGATCGATCGCAAGCACAGCATCAGCCTCGGCCTGGCCTACGCCGAGTGGATGGATTCCAAGCTCAATCTGATCGACACCCCCGGCTACCTGGATTTCTTCGGCGAGGCTGTCACCGGATTGCACGTGGCCGATGCTGCCGTGGTGGTGGTGAGCGGGACCGGCGGTGTCGAGGTCGGCACCGAAAAGGTCTGGGAAGTCTGTGACCGCTTGCACCTGCCCCGGATCATCTTTGTCTCCCAGATGGACAAGGAGCACGCCGACTTCGAGCGGGTCTTCCAGGACGTGAAGGCGCACCTGTCGCCCAAGGTAGTGCCGGTCGAGATCCCGGTGGGCGATGGACCCCAGTTCCACGGGATCGTGAATCTCTTCTCGGGCAAGACCCACTTCTACAAGAAGGGCACCAAGACCGGCGAATACGACGAAGTGCCGATGCCGCCGGAGTACCAGGAGCGATTCACCCAGTACGATCAGGCGCTGACCGAAGCGGTCGCCTCGACCGACGACAACCTGCTGGAGCGCTACCTGGGCGGAGAGAACATCGCTCGGGAGGAAGTGCTGGCGGCCATGAAGGGAGCGATGGCCAAGGGGGAGATCGTGCCCCTCTTCGTGGGCAGCGCGGAGCTCACCTACGGCATGCGCGCGCTGCTCAACAAGATGGTGGAGCTCTTCCCTTCACCGGCCGAACTGCCGACACCGGTCGAGGCGCCGCTGGTGGGGCGCGTGTTCAAGACCGTCTCCGAGCCGCACGTGGGAGACGTCACCTACTTCCGCGTCTACGCCGGCACTCTCAAGAATGGGGAAGAGGTCTGGAACGCCGAGCACAGCAGCCCCGAAAAGCTGGCCCACCTTTCGGTGACTCAGGGGAAAGAGCGAGTCGAGGTTCCCGAGCTCCACCCCGGGGACATCGGTTCGGTAGCCAAGCTCAAGGACACTCACACCGGCGACACCTTCTGCCGTCGCGACTATCCAGTGAGACTCCCTGCCCTGCCGTTCCCGGAAGCCGTCGCCGCCTCGGCAGTGATCGTGAAGCAGCGGGGCGAAGAGGACAAACTGGCCGCCGGTCTCCACAAGCTCCATGAGGAAGACCCGACCTTCCACTTCGAGTACAGCTCAGAGCTGGGCCAGACCCTCATTCAGGGCATGGGCGAGCGGCACTTCGAGATCCTGCTCGGCCGGTTGCTGCGGAAATTCGGAGTGCACGCCGAGCTGGTGCGGCCCAAGGTGGCGTATCGAGAGACGATCAAGGGGAAGGCCGAGGGGCAGGGGAAGCACAAGAAGCAGAGCGGCGGGCGCGGCCAATACGGAGACTGCTGGATTCGCCTGGCGCCGCTCCCACGCGGGTCGGGCTACAAGTTCGTGGACTCGATTGTGGGCGGGGTGATTCCCAACAAGTTCATCCCGGCGGTCGATCGCGGGATCCAGGAGGCGGCGGCCCGGGGCCCGGTCGCCGGTTACCCGTTCGTGGATTTCCAGGCCGAGTGTTACGACGGCTCGTACCACGACGTGGACTCCAACGAGATGTCGTTCAAGATGGCCGGCATCCTGGCCTTCCGGAACGTGTCCCCCAAGTGCCGGCCCATCCTGCTCGAGCCGTTAATGGAGGTGGAGTCCTTTGCACCGGAGGACGTACTGGGCGATGTGATGGGAGACCTGAGCTCCCGTCGCGGCCAGATCCTGGGGACCGAGACTGACGGACGACTCACCAAGGTCAAGGCGATCGTCCCCGCGGCCGAGCTCTATCGTTACGCGACCACGCTGCACTCGATCACTCACGGGCGGGGCACCTTCCGGCAGAAGTTCCATGGCTACGCGGAAGCACCGCCCGAAGTGGCGGCCAAGGTCGCCGAGGAGCATCAAAAGGAGACCCAGGCGGGCGGCGAGCGGGTGGGGGCCCACTGATTGCCGATTGATGATTGCCGATTGCCGATTGATAAGAGAATGGGGGAATGGGGGAGTGGTGGATTGCCGAGTGCCGATTGCCGAGTGCCGATTGAATGGGAGACTGGGGGAATTGCCGAGCGCCGAGGTGGCTGGCTGAAGCCAGCTGGGTTTCGGCCATCAACGGGGATGCAGGTCGCTTTAGCGACCCACCGCCGAGCGGGGGCTTCAGCCCCCGATTGCCGAGTGCCGAGTGCCAAATGAGATGAGTGCGTCGAAGAACTTCGCTCGCGTAGAGGCGCTGTGGCGGACGCATCAGAGCGGGCCGCAGCCGCCTCTGGGGGACTCTGCCCCGGAGGGGATGGACCTTGCCGGACTGGTGGCGCAGACCACCAGCTGTGTCGAGCATTACCTGGCCACGGCCGGGGTGCTCGACTATGGCCGGGTCATCGCGCTCAAGCAGTGCTACCCGCAGCTCTACATGCTGGACGAGATCGTACCGGTCGAGGCGCGGCCTTTCCTTGATCGGATCTGCGCCATCGCGCGACTGATCCTCGAGGACCAGGGGCTCCCGAGCTCGTGGGGAGCCTCCGAGGCAATGTGAGTGCTGGGCTGCTCTGGGCCGGCTTGAGCGGCCTGGCGTGGGGGGATCTGGTCATGAGTCTGACACTGATGTCCACCGCCTTTGTCCCGGGCGGCGCGATTCCGAAGGATCACACCTGCGACGGGAAAGATCTGGCTCCCCCGCTGGAGTGGTCCGGAGTACCGGCGGGGACCAAGAGCCTCGCCCTGATCGTCGATGATCCCGACGCTCCCAGCGGGATGTGGGTCCACTGGGTGGTCTACGACCTGCCGGCCGACACCCATGGGTTGGCGCGGGGGACCACCTCCAAGGCTCTTCCCGCGGGAACGCGCGAGGGGCTCAACGACTGGAAGCAGACCGGCTACCGCGGCCCCTGCCCTCCCAGCGGCCGGCACCGGTACTTCCACAAGCTGTATGCGTTGGATGTGATCTTACCAGACCTGAAGCGGCCGACGAAGGTAGCGCTCGAGTCGGCCATGGAAGGGCACGTGCTGGCGGAGGCGGAGCTGATCGGGACCTACCAGCGACAGCGGTAGTTTACTTCTTCCGTGGTCGTTTGGGCTTGGGGTGCTTCTCACCGCCCTCTTCCCATTCCCGCTGGAGCTGCTCGACCCACCGGACTGCACCGAGGGCTTCGAAGCGCTGAGCCGCGAGCGCCCGACGACTCTCGGCCTCGGCGGTACGCCCCATCCCCCGAAGCGCGCGGGCGGCGGCGGCGGCGGATTCCCCTTCGAGGAGGGTACTCGCGAACCGCTGCGCCACCAGGAGTGCCGCTTCGGCCAACCGCCGACCGGACTCGAAGTCTCCCTTCGCAATGGCGAGGACCGCCTTGAGGCGCGTGACCTCGGCGCCCCCCAGCTCGTCTCCCGCGTCGTTGGCCAGCGCTGCGGCGCGCTCCAGCTCCCGTTCCGCCAGTTCGAGATCCCCTCGCTCGAGTTCGATCTCGGCCCGGCCCATCACCGCCAAGGCCATGAGCGACCGTTCCCCCACCATCTCGGCGTGGCGAACCGCTTCCGCCGCCGCGTCCTGGGAATCGTGCCATTCCCGGATCAGCCGGAAGGTGATGCCGAGGTTGTGGTAGGCCTCGCTGGTGCCGCGACGGTCGCCCAGCCTGGTGTAGGACAGGAGCGCCGAGCGGTAGAGCGTAAGAGCGGTGTCCGGCTCGCCCCGCAGCACGGCCATCGAGGCCAGGTTGTTGGAGGCGCGGGCCTCCATCAAGCTGTCGCCCAGCTGCCGGGCCAGGAACAGCGCTTCGCCGAAGAGCGGTTCCGCCTCGGGAAGTCTCCCATGCTCAAAGGCGATGGCACCCAGCAGATTGACCGCCCGCATCCGGCCGTCACGATCTCCGCGCGCGCGGAACTTCTCGAGCGCCGCCTCCGCGAGCGAGACAGCCGTGCTCAATTCACCGGCCCTGGTCGCGGCGGTGGCCGCCAGGAGCTGTACCTCCGGACGCTGGCGGGCCGAACTTGGCCCGCCCGTCTGTGCGCGCTCCAGCGCCTGGCGGAACTGACCCGCGGCCAGCAGCTCCCGCAGTTCGCGGGAGAGCTCTTCGGGGCCGGTCGAGTCGGACATCATGACGCGCAGGTACCTCAGTAAGCGATGGCGAAGCGAGTGAAGCCCGTGACGGTGGCCTCCATCTCCTCGGCTTCCTCGAAATTCACCGATAGAAGCTTCAGGTATGGATCGGTGAGCAGCTCCTGCTTCCAGACGGCGAGCTGATTCTGAATTGTGCTGTCCGCCGGGGTTCCCGACAGCCCGTCGTCGTTGAAGTCCCCATGGCACTCCGCATACTCGATGTTGAGCTCCGCGGGAGACATCGGGTTGAAGGTCAGGCCGTGGGGCTGAAAGTCGAACAACACGCTGTCCCCATTGGCCTTGATGGTGATCAGGATCGAGTCGCCCGGCTGGAAGGCTGTGCCATCCGGCTTCCTGTAGAGCCCATCCGATCTGACCCTGAACCGCAGGAACTCGCTCCCCGGTTGCCCCTGATCATCCTGGAAGAAGAGCGACGCCTGCTGGTTGACCCCCACCTTGGCGTAGAAGGACACCGTGTCGGAGTACAGGGGCCGGTGCCCAGCCGGGAGGATCAGCACGTTGAGCTGCGAGGGAGGCACGACTACGGGCTGAGTGCCGCCTGGATCGCTGGTGCACCCCGGCGCCGCGAGGCTCGCACTGATCGCCAGTAGCAAAAACGGTCGATGAACTCTCATGGGTGAACTTCCTGTCCTCATGGTTGCAATTCCGGTCGCGACTGCCTCACTCGTCACTCTTGCCATCCAGCACACGCTGCAGCCGGGGCCGTGAAATGCCCAACCGGCGCGCGGCTTCGCTCTTGTTCCCGCCCGTCATATCGAGCATGGCCCGAACCGCGGCCAGGGTGATCTCCTGGAGCCGGGCCGGGAACGGGAGCCGGCCCCGGCTGGGGAGGGCCTCCGCGACCGGCGTCCATAGCTCCTGCGGGCGAAGCGTCCCCGGCGGGGAAAGGACCAAGGCTCGTTCGATCGCGTTCTTGAGCTCGCGCACATTTCCCGGCCAATTGTGGGCTCGCAGGGCTCCGCGCACCTCGGTTGAAAGCGGAGGCACGGGGAGCCCATACTGGCTCGCCAGGCGCGTGGTGAAGGTCTCCGCCAGCAGTTCGATATCGCCCTCGCGGTCCCGGAGCGGCGGCAGCGCCAGCGCCACCACGTTGAGCCGGTAATACAGGTCCTGGCGGAACTCGCCCCGGCCCACCGCGGCCGGCAGGTCGACGTGCGTGGCCCCGATGACCCGGACGTTGACCGCGCGGGCCTGCTGGCCCCCCACCCGGCGAATCTCCCGCGATTCGAGCGCCCGGAGCAGTTTGGGCTGAAGCTCCAGCGGCAGATTGCCGATCTCGTCGAGGAAGACCGTGCCGCCATTCGCCATCTCGAAGAGGCCCGGCTTGCTGGCGATCGCTCCGGTAAAGGCCCCTCGCTCGTGGCCGAACAGCTCGCTCTCGAGGAGGTTGGCGGGAATGGCCGCGCAGTTGATCTCGACGAACGGCGCGGCCGCCCGGGGGCTGTGGTAATGGAGTGCGCGTGCCAACAGCTCTTTTCCGGTCCCCGTTTCGCCTCCGATCAGGACGGTGACGTCCCGATGCGGTGCCACGCGCGCCGCCTGTTCCAGCGCGGCCCTGATGGCAGGGCTCCGGCCTACGATGACACCGAAGCCAGTACTCTCCTGCTCCTCCGCCGCGAAGCGCTGGCCCTCCATCCGGCCACGCCATTCCCGGGCGTCCCGTTCCAGCGAGCGCCGCAGGATCTCCAGGTCTTCCGGGAGCGCGAAATAGTCGCGCGCTCCGCTCGATACGGCCGTGGCGGCCAGCCGATGATCCGGCGCGGCGCCGATCAGGTACCGGGGGAGCGAGGGGGGAATCCGGGCCAGCAGGTCCAGTCCCGTTCCCTCGACTCCGCCCGCCAGCAGCAGCAGAGCTGCCGCGCCGGCCGGCGGAGGCTCCCCACCATCGGGAGTCCACTCCACCGAGCCGGCGCCGAGCTGAGCGGCCAGGTCTCCGATCGTGTGGCGGAAACTGTCGGAGAGCCGGACAAGTACGAGTACCCACGGTCGCTCAGTCAGTCACTCACCGCCCTCCTTAATCGTGTCCCCCGCCTTCGTGATCATCATCTTCACCATCGTGATCGCCGTCCTTGAAGGCGTGGAACGAGTTCTTGATGTTGTCGGTCACCAGGCCCTCGTTGGGCTGGCCCTTCGCCGCGCTGGCGGGATCCACCAGGTTGCCGCCCTGGTCTTTGAACCAGGTGGCCAGGTCCACCATGATGGTGAGGTCCACCGGGGTGGCATCGGTCACGCTGATCGGCGACGGGAACTGCATGTGCTGGTCCGCCGTGAGGTCGCTGGTGTACGAGAAGGCGGTGCCGTTGAACTGGCCCAGGGCGCGGACACTGATCGCGACGAACTCGGGATGCTGCGCCACCAGAGCCTGGTCGGCGGGGTCGTCGGTCGGCGGGTGAATCTTGAAGTGCACGCTGCTGAAGGTGCCGGTGTCGACCTGCACGCTGAAGACGTGGGTGGCGCCCTCGCTCAAGGGGAGCGGGAGAATGATCGGCCCGGCCGCGACCTCTTCGCAGTCGTCCTCGTGTCCATCGTCCCCATTGGTCGGCATCATCGGGGCGACATTCCCTGAGCCGCTGTTGCCGCCCTCCTGCTCGTTCTCACAATCCTCGGTCGCGCCGCTGCGCTCCAGATTGACCTTGCGGAGCAACACCTGCACCGTGTCGAACACGATGGTGTCGTTGCCAACCGCGAGGGTCTCCGGGGTAGCGGCGATCGCGAAGGCCGGTGCCGGCGCGGCACCGACCGCCTTGGTGGCCACGCTGAACGCGATCTTCTGACCGGTCGGACCGGGGCCGTTTCCGCCCTGCGAGCAGGCTGCCAGGGCAAGGGTCGCTGTGATGGCCAGCGAAAGCTGTCTTACGTGCATGATTGCATCTCCTCGAACTGCCTAGAAGTGGAAGCCACGGAGGGAACCACCTCTGACAAGGGCAATCCGAGTACCCAAAACGGGATCGCCGCTAAGTGACTGCGGCAAAAAGGCTTCCGAGACGTCGTTCCAATCGGCTGTGGCCCCGCTGCTATTACGATTCGAGCCACCTTGTAATGGAATGTGTCGCGAGCGCGAACTGCAGCCTGTGCTCGAATTTCTACCGGCGCTCCGGCTCACCGGCCTTCGGCCGCCCATTCTTGCCCGGCGCGAGATGTAGGTGACATGATCGTTCCAAACGCTCACGCCCCAGACGCATACCGAAACAATACACCAGTCAACATAATGCACCTTAATGTGTTGGACTGCCTGTGATGACCAATACAAATCACCGTTAAGGTTCTGTAACAAAACGTTTCATGAAGGACCACTGCCGCTGGTATCGGCTCTGGCTACCTGGTGTAGCTTTCCTCCCTCCTTTTTCTGGAGTCCTGGTGCCTCCCCTCGCTCGAGCCACGATTGCCCTCCTTGCTGTGACGGTGGCAGCCGGGTGCAGCCGCGGGCAGAAATGCGACCGCTGCGACACGCTGGTGATCTCGGCGACCGGCGAGCCGAGCAGCGTGCTGCCTCCACTGGTGGTGGAAACGGTCGGCCGCGACATCAGCGACCAGGTCTTCGAGCGACTCGCCGACCTGATGCCGGGCCGAGCCCCGATCGATCTCTCCGCCTACCGGCCGCGACTCGCCGAGCGGTGGGAGCGGACCGACTCTCTCACCTGGCGCTTCCACCTTCGCCAGGGTGCGCGCTGGTCCGACGGTGAGCTGGTGACCGCGGAAGACGTGGTGTTTTCCTTCGACGCCTTCAGCGACTCGGCGTTCGACGCACCCGCCCGTCCTTATCTGGCGGGCAAGCTCCGGGTCACTGCCCTGGACCCGACCACCGTCTCGATCGCCTTTGCGCGCTCCTACCCTGAGCAACTCTACGACGCGACCTACCATGTTCGGGTCATTCCCCGCCACATCTGGGGTCCGATCCCCAGGGATGAGTGGACGGCGGACACCTCCCTCAAGCACCTGATTGGTACCGGTCCCTACAAGATCGCGCAGTGGAAGCGGGGTCAGTCCTTGACGCTGGAAAGCGTGGCGACCGGCCTTCACACCGGTATCCCCCGTGTCATCTGGCGCTTCGCCGCCGATCCCGATGCCGCGCTCGATCTGGTGCTGAGCCACGAGGCAGATCTCATGGAAGCCGTGCCGGCGCCGGCACGGTCCCGGGTGGACGCCGACAAGGCGCTCTGGGCAGTTCGCTATCCCTCGGCGGCCTACGGTTTTCTCGGGTATCAGGTGAACGGCGCCACCGGGCCGCACGCCATTCTCGGTAACCGGGCGGTTCGTCGCGCGCTCAACATCGCGGTGGACCGGGTGGGGATTGCCCATGCGGCGTACGGGGAAGACGTGAAGGTCCCGCCGGGGCCGATGTCTCAACTGCTCTGGATCTGGGACGACAGCATCCACTCGCTGGCCTATGACACGACCGAGGCCTCCCGGCTGCTCGATCAGGCCGGTTGGCGCCGCGGCAAAGACGGGATGCGGAACAAGGCGGGAACGCGGTTGGCATTCGACATCCTGGTACCCGGCACCAGTCCGACCAGGAAGCAGCTGGCCGAGGCGCTGCAGGAATCGTGGCGCCGCGCCGGAGTGGCGGTCTCGGTGACGGCGGTGGATTTCCCGGTGTTCCAGCAGCGGCTCGCCCAGGGGAAGTTCGACACCTACATCGGCGCGTGGCTGGATGAGCCGAGCCCGCGGGGGTTGGCCGATCAGTGGACTCATGCCGGATGGGGCGCGCTCAACTACGGCCACTACGATAACCCAAGGTTCGATTCGCTCTTTCAGCGGGCGGTCAACGAGGGAGACCTGGCACGGGCCCGGGCGGCGTGGCGAACGGTCATGGACACGCTCAATGCCGATGCGCCCGCCCTCTTTCTCTATGCGCCCACCAACGTCGCGGCGGTCGCCGCCCGGGTGCAGCACGTGACCGTGGATCCTTATTCCTGGCTGAGCGGGCTGACCGGCTGGTCGCTCGCCCCCACTCCGGCTGCTCGATGACACCCGTCAGGGGAGGTCCCCGACGTGAGGGAGCCCGCACGAGCTATCGGATGGCGGCCTCCTCGCCGGCGGATCTGGTTCTGCTGGGCGGAGAGGTCTACACCGTCGATGCGGGTCGGAGTTGGGGGCAGGCGGTGGCGGTGCGAGACGGCCGGTTCGTGTTCATCGGGGACGACGAAGGGGCGTTGGCCCTGGCCGGCCAATCCACCTCGGTGATCGAGCTGGGCGGGCGGTTGGTGCTCCCCGGATTCCACGACACGCATGTCCACCCGATCGCGGGCGGGATCGAGCTCGCCGAATGCGATCTGAGCGGGGAGCCTACCGAGTCGGACGTTCTGCGGGCGGTGCAGCTATACGCCCGGGCCCATCCCTCCATCCGATGGATCCGGGGCTGGGGCTGGCACCTGCCGGTCTTCCCCGACGGGAATCCGCACCGGCGACTGCTGGACGCCGTGATCGCCGACCGCCCCGCCTACTTCACCACGGCGGACGGCCACTCGGGTTGGGCCAATTCGAAAGCGCTGGCGTTGGCGGGGATCGGTCCCGACACGCCGGAAGTGCCCGGCGGACGGATCGAACGCGACCCGGATGGCGCGCCCAGCGGCACGCTTCGGGAAGCCGCCATGGACCTGATCGATCGGATCCTCCCATCCTACACCGCGGAGGAGTGCTGTAACGGCCTCAGGCGGGCCCTGGAGTTGGCGAGCCGGTCCGGCATCACCGCGCTCTACGATGCGGACGCGGACGAGACGCGACTGGAGGCCTACGCCGCTCTGGCGGCCGAGAACGCGCTGCCCGCCCGCGTGGTCGCCGCGCTCCGGGTGGACGGGCCCGCCGATCTCGAGCTGATCACCCGGCTCCGGAATCTGCGCGAGCGATTCACCTCCCGGCGGGTCCGCCCGATCGGAGTCAAGATTCACGTGGACGGAGTGATCGAGGCGCATACGGCCGCCCTCCTCCAGCCCTACGTCGACCGGCCCGACGACCGCGGCGGCCTGACCTTCGAGCCCGAGGCCCTGGACGCGATGGTGGTGGCGCTCGATCGCGAAGGGTTCCAGATCCACATGCACGCCATCGGCGACCGGGCGGTCCGCCTGTCGCTGGACGCCCTGGCCCGGGCACGGGGCGAAAACGGCAGCCGCGACCTCCGCGGCATCATTGCTCACCTGGAGTTGATCGATCCGGCGGACATCCCGCGATTCGCGGCCCTGGGCGTGATCGCCGACTTCCAGCCGCTCTGGGCCTTCGCGGATCGCTACATCACCGAGCTGACGGAACCGAGAGTGGGAGCGGAGCGGGCGAGGTGGCTCTATCCGATCGGAAGCCTGGCGCGCAGCGGGGCGATCGTGGCCGCCGGGAGCGACTGGAACGTGACCTCCTTCAACCCGCTCGAGGCGATGCAGGTGGCCGTCACCCGCCGCGGGCCCACGGACGGCCCCGGACCGGGGTGGATCCCCGAAGAACGAGTGGACCTCGCGACGATCATCGCCGCCTATACCGCTCACGGCGCCTACGCCATGCAGCAGGAACGGGAAACCGGGTCGATCGAGGTGGGGAAATCGGCGGACCTGGTGGTGCTGGACCGGAATCTGTTCGAGATCCCGCCCGAGGAGATTCATCAGGCTCGAGTCCTGATGACGCTGCTCGAGGGGCAGGAGATCTATCGCGACCGTGAGTGGTGACCGGGGTCAGCTCGGCGGCCAGGTGGTGAGCCGCCAGCGCGCGGTTACCCGGGCTACCACGTCTCCGCTGTCATCCCGGATCTCCGCGCGCACGTCGAAGTCGGTGGCCTCGGTCACCACCGGGGCGCTGCATTGGCAGGTCGCTTCCAGTCGTCCTCGCGCCTTCTTCAGATAATCGATCGACAGCTGGGTCACGATCCCCCGGACCCCCGGGGGAAGCGCCGCCGTCATGGCGAGACCGCTGGTGAGCTCGCCCAGGTTGGCGAGCGCGAGCGCGTGGATGGAATTGAGGTGGTTGCGGACCCGCCGGCGGTCGCGCAGAGCGACCCGCGCCCGCCCCGGGGCCAGCTCCAGCACCTCGGGGGAGATCGTGCCGGTATAGGGGATCATCCCGCTCAACAGCCGGCCGAAGATCCAGCGGCCGGCGGGAACGCGACGCCAGCGCTCCCAGGATGCGACCAGCGTCGCGGGCGTATCAGCCACCCAGCAGGTCCTTCTTGAACCCTTGGCCCGGCCCCGGATTGGGCCCGATCCAGCAGCGGAACAATGCGTCGGCGAATTCCTTCCCCTCGATCACGCCCTTCTCGGCGCCGCGCACTCCCACCGTGGTCCCGGTCCCGGGGAGATAGGTGAACACCATCTGCTCCCCGTCCTTGATGTCTTCCATCGAGTCGCACAGGCGCTTGAAGTCGCCCTTCAGCTGCTCACCGGCATCCGGGGTGTTCTTCTCGAGTCCGTCCTCCCAGGCCTCACACAGCTTGCCCTTGTCCACGCTCCGGACGAAGCTCATCACCATGTAGCGCGGGGCGTCGGCCGCCAGGATCTCGTCCGCGTTGTTGCTCTTGGCCGGGAGATAGAGGGATGCGACGTAGACCTTGAACATCATCTTCTTCCGGAGGGCCATGCCGTTGAGCACCAGGTGGTGGTCGCCGACGTCAACCGTCGTCGGCATCGTCACGTTGGCGACTTTCCTGGAGCTGGCAGTGTCCTGAAGCGGAGCCGCGACGGTCGGGGCCGGATTGACCGCCAGGGCGGCGGTGAGCGACAGGTTCAGCAGGAAGGCCATCGGTCCATCTCCTCTCTCCCGCGGTGAGGCGGGGGCGATCGGGGTCCGACCTTGGACTTCCACGCTCGGGTCGGGATGCGGCGATAGAGATACCCTCGCTTCAGCGCCGAGCGCAAGCAACTCGATCGGGCGGGCGAACCGGTTCTGGAGCTCGAGGGCTCTTGACAGATTTTGCGCTAGTACGTACGATATATCGCGAGTCATAGCTTACGATATTCCTGGAGACCATAAAATGCATAAACATAGGGACGACTGGGGCTTAGGGAACTTCTTCGCCGAGCAGTTCGGCCCCAATGCCTTTGGCTTTGGCCGCGGCTGGCACGGACGGTCGGGCCGCCGGCGCCGGACCCAGATGTTTGAGTCGGGCGAGGTGAAATACGTGATTCTCCGCCTGCTCAAGGAGAAGCCGCGCCACGGTTACGAGATCATCAAGGCGTTGGAAGAGAAGATGGGCGGGTGCTACACGCCTTCCGCCGGTACCGTCTACCCCACGCTTCAGTTGCTGGAAGACCAGGGATACGTCCGCGTGGTGGAGACCGAGGGCAAGAAGGTCTACCACATCACTCCGGAGGGCGAGGCCTTTCTGGAGGAGCACCGCGACGTCCTGGAGGAAATCTTCGATCGGGTGCGGGATACGGTTCGGGACTTCGCAGGCGGGTCGATGGGTGAGCTGAATTCCGCCTTCGCCCGGCTGGCCGCGGTCAGCTACAAGAACGCGTGGCGCCAGGGTCCCGGCGATCCGGCGATCCCGCGCGTGGTCGAGATCCTGAGAAAAGCGGCTGAAGAGATCGAACAGGTCTGGGCAAAAGGGCCGGAGCGGTAGGAACCGGGGCCAGGAGGGTCAGACAATGGTGTCGATGGCGTCGCTCTCGCAGTGGTGGGTGCTGGTGTTCCTGATCATGTTCGTGGGGCCGCTGATGCGGCTCGTCATCTATCCCTCCCGGTATTGGCGTGATCGAACCGGGTGGGGCGGGCGGTGGGACCGGTACTTCGATCGGCACCGGGTGCGCGACGAGGAGCTGGAGGCGGTCACGGCCGAGCTACGGAGCCGAATGGCGCAGATCGATTCGCTGGAAACCCGGGTGCTGGAACTGGAATCGCGGCTGGATTTCGCGGAACGGCTGCTGGCGAAACCGGCCGTGAGCCAGGAAGTCAGTTTGCCGAGGGAGCCGGAGCAGGCGCGCCCGGTGATCGCTTAGCCCAAAGCGCCCGCAGGGCTCCTCCCGCAGTTCCACCCGCCAGTCCCGCCAGCCCCGCGCAGGGGAAGAACCACGTTGGCTCCTCGCCGGTGGATCCGACCTTCCAGGTCCAGGCGGTAAGACCGGCGAGGGCGATTCCGACCAGGATCCCGTGGAGAGCGGGCCGCCACCCGGCGATCCAGGCCGCCGTAAGTCCACCCAGTAATCCGGTCAGAAGGCTGTAGCCGACGGTCGAGACCCACCATCCCGTTGGGAAATCCACGAAGATCCCATCGTTCATCCGGAACAGAATCGCAAGGGCGACTTTGTAGCAGAGATAGGCCAATCCGTTGGCCACGATCAGCCCGCCGATCACTCCGGTGAGACTGCGAAAGATGGTCATGGCCGGCCGCGCCGCCGCGTTGCGATCATGAGAGGCGTCTGTCATCGCACCCTGGTCAGTGATCCGCTCGTCGCCCTGGCCGCGGCGCGTACCAACCCTGCGATCAGGGGGTGACTGCGGCCCTTGAGGGCGCTGCGCTCCGGTTGATAGAGTGTGGCGACGAAGAATGGGTGGTGGCGCAGCTCGACCGCTCGAACTTCTCCATGCTCGTCCCGACCCACGACGGCGAGCGGGCCGTCCGCCAGCCGATCCGCGTAGCGCGGGTTGAGGCCGTAGCTGCAGTGATACTCCTCGGTCACATCGGGTACCCCGTAGAGGCTTCCGACGAGGGAGGCGGGGTCGAGAACGATCCGGCCTGACCGCTCCACCATCGCGCAGGCCAGGGGAGCGATGAACGGCTCCTCCGCTTCCGGTGTGATTTCCGCGTGTTCCGCTCGGATTAGCCCGAGCACATTCCTGGCATACTCCAGCAGCGCGTGCTGGAAGCCGCCGCAAGTCCCCAGGAACGGACGCCCCGAGACGCGCGCCAGCGCGATGGCGCCGAGGGCTCCCTCGAGGCTGGCATACGGCGATCCGGGCACGCACCAGATCCCATGGTAGCCGGCGAGCTGCTCGGTCGGGTCGGCTTCGAGTCTGTCGGTCCGGATCCAGGTGGATTCGAGCGCCACCTCCAGCTCCAGGCTGGCCAGCCGCAGCGCCAGCGGGATGGCCTGGTGGGCCAGGATCTCCGAATTCCGCTCACCAATCAGCGCGATTCGCACCATTGACATCGGTTCCTCCGCGGGGGATCGTAGCTTCCCCCTGCCGGATTCGCCAGCGGCTTTCCTGAAACTCCCGGCCTGTGGACCCGTCAGGACTGGCTATCCGAACCCCTGTCATGCGATTACTGCTGCCGCTGCTGTTCGCGATGGCGTTGTGCACGGGCCGGTCGGCCGTCGCCGAGCAGGGCGGCGACCCCGCGCCGGCACCGCCTCCACCGGAGGCGCGTGGTCATGCCGCGGCTCCCACGGTCATCGCTGCACCCCTGACCGGGGAGATCCATCTGGACGGGAAGCTGGATGATCCGGTCTGGGCGACTGCGACGCCGGTTTCGCACTTCACCCAATACGACCCCGATGAGGGGAAACCCGGCAGCGAGCGCACTGAGGTCAGAGTCCTCATCGGCGACAACGCGCTGTACATCGGGGCGCGCATGTATGAAAGCGACTACAAGAATCTCCGCCGCCGCCTGGCGCGAAAGGATGAGCCGGTGGAAGGCGACGTCTTCGCGGTCTATTTCGACTCCCGTCACGACCATCTCACAGCCTACTACTTCCGGGTGACGGCGGGCGGCGCCATGCGGGATGCGGTGATCAGCAACAATGGGGCGGGCTTCGATATCTCGTGGGACGCCGTCTGGGACGCGAAGGTGAATCGGGATTCCCTGGGATGGACGGTAGAGATCGAGATTCCCCTCTCACAGTTGCCCTACAGTCGGGATGCCAAGGAGTGGGGGATCCAGTTCGAGCGCTACGGCTGGAACAAGCAGGAGCTGGATCAGTTCGCTTTTGCTCCCAAGCGGGAGCAGGGCGGCGTCAGGACCTTTGGCCACCTGGTCGGGCTCGGCAACCTGCCGGCCCCGCGCCGACTCGAGGTGCTGCCCTACGTGAGTGGGCGGGCCGACTATCAGACGATCGATGCCGGGGACCCGTTCGGAGACCCCAGCGCCTACGATGCCTCGGCCGGGGCGGACCTCAAGTACCGCGTCACCGGTGGGCTCACGCTCAACGCGACCATCAATCCCGACTTCGGCCAGGTCGAAGTGGATCCGGCGGTCGTGAACCTGAGCGCGTTCGAGACGTTTTTTCCCGAGAAGCGGCCCTTCTTCGTCCAGGGCCAGGAGCTGTTCACCTTCGGCCAGCTTCAGACCTTCAACTCGTATTCATTTCCCAGCGTCTTCTTTTCTCGCCGGATCGGCCGCGCGCCAGAGCGGTCGCTGGTGGACGAGGGATGGAGCTTCTCCAGCTCACCGGATCATAGCACGATCGCGGGGGCGGCCAAGCTGACCGGGAAGACCAACTCCGGCTGGTCCATCGCCATGCTCGATGCCCTGACCCTGGACGAGCATGGACACTACGTGGACACGGCCGGCGCCCAGATCAAGGCCGCCGTCGAGCCCCTGACCAACCACTTCACCGCGCGGATCCGGCGGGAGATGCGCCAGGGACAGACCCAGGCGGGAGCGTTTCTCTCGGCGGTCAATCGTGACCTCTCCGACTCGGTACTGGCTTCAGAGCTCCGGCGTGAGGCCTACATCGGCGGGCTCGACCTCAACCATTCCTGGAACGAGCGACACTGGGCGCTGGACGCCTCGATTTCCGGCAGCCTCGTCCGGGGCACGACGGAGGCGATCGTCGCCACGCAGGAGGCGAGTCGGCGTTACTACCAGCGCCCCGATGCCAAGTCCTTCTCGCTCGACTCCAGCCGAACCTCGCTACCCGGCGTGGCGGGCCAGCTGGCGCTCACCCGTACTTCGGGAGTGCATTGGCTGGGGAATCTCGCGTACCAGGTAACCAGCCCGGGCTACGAGGCCAACGACCTCGGCTTTCAGACGCTGGCCGACCGTCACGCGGTATCTACCGACCTGGCCTACAAGGAGGACCGGCCCAATCGTTTCCTGCGCAACTACAAGATCGAAGGCTTCACCAACCAGGCCTGGAACTTCGACGGCGATCTGGTCAACAACAGCTTCTCCGCCTTCTGGTTCAATACGCTGCGCAACTTCTCCTCGACGGTGGTTCGCTTCGACTACAGCACCCGGGTCTATGACGACCGGCTGACCAGAGGCGGGCCACTCGCCTACCTCCCCACGGGCTATACGATCTACGGCGAATACGACACCGACCGGCGAAAGATCTACACGGCCGCGATTCACGGGCGGTGGTTCCGGTCTACCTCCAACGAGCACAAGGCCGAGTACGGGATCATCTTCGCGGTGCAGCCTTCGTCCCGAGTGCGGTTCCAGCTGGAGCCCCTCTATACGGTGGGGGTCAACCAGTCGCAGTACGTCACCACCGCCACCGATCCCCTGGCGACCGCGACCTACGGCAATCGCTACGTGTTCTCGACCATCCATCAGCGCGAGGTCTCGATGGTGGGTCGGGTCGACTGGACCTTCACCCCCCGGCTCTCGCTTCAGGTCTTCCTGCAACCGCTGATCTCCTCCGGGGACTACGCGGATTTCAAGGAGCTCAAGGCTCCCCGAACCTACGATTTCCTGGTCTACGGGAAGGACCTGGGGACGGTGACCCGGAGCAACGGGTCCGTCACCATCGACCCCGACGCCAATCCCGGAACGGCCAACGATATCACCTTCGATGAGCCCAGCTTCAACTTCCGATCGATGCGGGGGAATGCGGTGTTACGGTGGGAGTACCTCCCCGGTTCCACCCTCTTCCTGGTCTGGCAGCACCAGAAGCAGGATCAGGTGGCCACGGGCGACTTCGATCTGGGGCGGGACATTTCCGCGCTCTGGAACGCTCCGGCGCACAACATCTTTGCGATCAAGGTTTCCTACTGGCTGAGCCGCTGATCATCCTCGTGCATGCCTCGCGAGCAAATTCTCTATTCTTCTTCCTTCTCGAACTCCCCCACCAACCGCTCCTCCTCGGTCAACTGCTCGCCAAGTTCGTCGAGCGTCTGGTAGGTCTGGTCTCGCTCCCGCCGGAGTCGCTCATAGTACGCCCGGGACGCCCAGCGGTCCACGGTCAGGTACCAACCGGGTCGCTCGACCGAATGATAGAGCTCGGTCCCGAGGTAGGCGGCGTCCTCCCGAAACAATCGGGCCCAGGGCCCTTTGGGGCCGTACATCTGCTCGAACGACTCCCGCTTCTCGTGTGGGACCCGAAACTCCCAGATGACGCAGAACATCACACCCTGCCGGCTAGAGTGGTACGCACCGTTTCGATCACCTCGCTGATGTTGGTCGCCACCTGGATTCGGCCAGGCGCCATTCCCTGAAAGAATCGTTGTGCCGCTTCGTCGGCGGCAAGGAGCACCACCGGCTTCCCCGATTTCAACGCGAGGGCCACTTCGGAAGCCGTCCCCGGCCCTTCGACGCCGCAGGCCACCACCACGTCGCTGGTCAGCACGTTGATGTTGTTGCGGGCGTTGCCCAGGTCGGTGAAGACCGCCACGTCCACATGAGAGGAAACTCGGCTCGAAGCCTCCGGCAAAATACCGAGGGTGAAGCTGCCGGCGATCTCCTTGGCACCGGCGGAGGCCGCGTCCATCACGCCGAGATCCCGGCCGCCGGTCAGCAGAATCCAGCCCGCCTTAGCAATCTCCCGGCCCAGCTCCCGGGCCAGTGCGAGGTGGCGCGGGCTCGGCTCGCCGGCGCCCATGACGCCGATGATGGGGGTGCGCATGGAGGTCGCGGCCCGCTCAGACCATGTAGGTCCGCTTGGGGTCCTTCTCCTTGAGGATCGGGCGCTCGATGGTGAACGGGCTCAGATCGCTCGGGGTTTGTCCATTCACCGCCAGCTCACTCAGGATTCGGCCGATCACGCAGGCGAACTTGAAGGCGTGCCCCGCGCCAATCGCGACCATGACGTTCTCATTGTCGGGGACGAAGTCGATGACGAAGTCGCGGTCTGGGGTCAGGGTGTAAAGGCAGGTCTTGGTGTAGATCACCGGACCCAGCGCGGTCGGGAGATAGCGCCGCGCGAAGTCTTCGACCCCCTTGAGATTGGCGGGATCGGGCTCGAAGGTCCGAGTCTCCGCGGTCACGACCTTCCCGCCGGCATCCTGCGCGATCTTGGTCCCGCGCTCGCCAAAGACCGGGAACCCGTAGTAACACGGGTCGTCCATCCAGATCCAGACCGGGAAGCGGCCCGGCTCGAAGTCGCGGAGGTGCGGCGTCTCGAAGTAGGTCACCTGCTCCTGGGTGACTTGGAGCGGGAGGTTGCCGCCGAAGCACTCCAGCACGTGGTTGGACCAGGGCCCCGCGGCGATCACCAGTCGCCGGCATCGGTACGCGAGCCCGCCCGCCGTCACGTCCACTTCACCATCGGCCGACCGGACATCGGTGACCGGCACCCGGTCCTTGAGACTGGCCCCATGCTCTTTGGCCATCCGCTGATGGGCCGCGTTGGCTCGAGCCGCCATCGCGATCCCGCCTTCGGGCTGATAGAGGCCGTGCACATCGTCGGTTAGCCGCCACGGCGACCATCGGCGCATGATCTCCCCGGCATCCAGCTCCTCGAACTCCACTCCCTCGGCGCGCATGCTCTGGACGTAGGGATCGAGCGGGATGGCGCTCTGACGCGGGGCCAGGTCGAGCCCGCCGGTCTTGAGGACCAATGGCTCCTTGGCCTCCTTCTCCAACTCGGCCCAGGATTCGTAGCCACGCTTGGCCAGACGGACGTAGCCCGGCGTGTGGTACGACAGGCGGATGATCCGGGAGTGATCCTGTGACTCGCCGCGAATGTGGCCCAGCTCGAATTGCTCGAGACCCAGGACGTCGGGCCCCGCCTCACGCGCGAGCCAATAGGCGGCGGCGCTCCCCAGTCCGCCGAGGCCGAGCACGATGTATTCGTAGTCTCTGCGCATGGGCCGCGTCCGACCGCTCAGGCCTTCCGACCCCTGGTGGGTTTCCGTGCTTTCCCCGCCCGCTTCCTCTTGCCCCTTGCCCCTTGCCTCTTGCCCCCCTTCAGGCTTCCGAGTCTCTCCCCAACGTATCGCCGAATATCGAGGCTCAGGTTCTCCATCGGCGCGTAGTAGCCATGTTCGAACATGCGGCTGGCCATACCGCGCTGGACCGAGGCGCAGATGGTCCAGTCCTGGCGATTGGTGATGTCCCAGAACTCGACTGCGTCGTTGGGATTGAAGTCGGGCCGGACGATTTCGTCGGGGTGGAACAGGAAATCGCAGATCACGGTGGTGTGACCGGGACTCTCGGGCCAGAGCGTAAAGGCCGCCGCGTGGTCCGCGGAGAGGCTCAGCATGAAGTTGGGGTAGAGCAGCTCTCCCTTGTGGCGAACCTTTTCGTCGTCGCTCAGCCCCTCGAAGGGACGGCGGTTGGTGGTGCCGGACAGGGTGAAGGTCCAGGCCCCTTCGCGGTGCGGCACGCCCCGTTCCCAGTCCAGGTCGGCCCCGCCCCGCTGCTTGAAGGCCGGGACCAGTCGGCAGAGCTCGGGATGGACCGGGCCGCAGTGATAGCACTCGTTGTAGTTCTCGACGACGACCTTCCAGTTGGCCTCGACCGGGTAGGTGATCCGCCGCGCGATGCGGAGATCGGCCAGCGGGTAGCGGCGGAGCCGGGCCGGTGCGTCACCCAGTTGGTCCCGCAGGGTGCCGGGGCCGTCGGCCAGGCGGACGAATACAAATCCACCCCAGGTCGCGACCCCGACTGGATGAAGCCCCAGGTCGTCCTTGTGAAAGTCGCCCCCCTCCTCCAGGAAAGGAGCGGTGCGGAGGGCGCCGTCGAGGGTGTAGGTCCAGCTGTGATAGGGACAGCGAATGGCGCCCCCGAAGGTACCGGTAGGCCCCACCGCCTCCTTGCGGGGGATGGCGCGGTGCTTGGGCGGGCGATCGAAGATCAGTTGGGAGCCGCGGTGACGGCAGACGTTGTAGTGGCCGGCCAGGGCCCCGTCTTTGGTGCGTACCACCAAGAAGCTTTCCCCGGCAATGTCCAGCAGGAGGTAGTCCCCCGGGTTGGGCAATTCTTCCTGCCGCCCGACGCAGAGCCATTCCCGGGCGAAGATCCGATCCTTCTCGCGCGCGAAGATCTTCTCGGACCAGTAGTGCTGGCGGGAGAGGGTGCGCTCCAGTGTGGTGCGCGGAGTGGCGGAAGGGTCGGTCATGGGCGAGAATCTGCGGTGGAAACAACCGTCGAGCAAATGGCCCGTTGACACCGGGGGCGGCTCGACCACGTAAATTCAACGATCCCCCATTCGGGAGTTGCTATGGACGCCGAAACGATGGCGCTTCTCACCGGCCTGCTGGGGACCATTCTGGGCACGGTAATCATCGGTGGGGCGCTGGTCGGGGCCTGGCTCCTGGGTCGCCGCCGGGGGGAGCGGGACGCGGGAGGCGGCAATCTGGACGACGCCAATCGGCGGCTGGCTCGGCTGGAAGCGCTGGTCGAACGAATGTCCGGCGAGGTGGAACGGCTCAGCGAGAGCGAGCAGTTCACCATGCGGCTCTTGAAGCAGGGGGAGAAGGAGAAGGTGGGGGAGCAGGCGCAGGGAGGCGGAAAACAATAGGCATCGGGCATGGACAAACAGGCATCGGGCATCGGGTCTTGGCGACTGTCATTCCGAGCGCAGCGAGGAATCTCGGTCATGGCTATCGAGACCTCGAACCGAGATCCCTCGCTTCGCTCGGGATGACAACGCTTAAGCCCCTGACTCCCGACCCCAGACCCACTCAGTCCTCAGTCCTTTCCTAATCAGACCGATTCTCCTCCCTTCGGCCCATAGAACATCACCCACAGCCCCAGGTCATCAGAGAACTCCTCGAACCGGTGCTCGACTCCGGCGGGGACGAAGAGCACGTCGCCGGGACCGAAGCGATGCCGGTCGGGCCCGTTCCTGAACCAGCCCTGGCCGGTCATCACCACGTAGATCTCGTCCCGCTGGTGCGGGCTCTGGGGATCGGTGCCTCGCGGAGCGTAGTACCCTACCTCCAGGGTTCCGTGGCGGAGGAGGACGTCGTACTGGTCCTGGTCGGGGCCGGGCATTCGTGCGCGGGCCTGGCTGGTGGTGAGGTGGAAGGGGCGCATTGACTGGAGAGGGCTGGGGTTGGGGCTAACGGTGACCATCGGATGAACGTTCGAGTCAAGCTGCAACCGGTCGTATCAACAGGCGGTAACCTGCTCGCGAACCCAAGTGCTGTCCATGCGCTCGTTAGGGAGCGCCCCCACTCCAGTCCTCGTCTCCCTCGTCGTCGCCAGGGGGAGTACTAGCGTGCTCTCGGACCGCCTCACACAGACCCTGCTCGGTCACCCAATCGGAGCCGAGTTGGAGGACGAGGAACTGCTTGAAGTCGTGCTCGTCGAAGTTGGTGTTATGGACAAAGAAGAACGCAACGTCATCGAATGGCTTCTCTGTATGCCACGTCGTCATCACGAACCTGGCTTCAGCTTCCGACTCAGGAATGTTCTGGGCGAGATAGGCTGCGTCGAGCGCATCGTGCCAACGCTCGCAGTCGACGCCCCCGCACACTCCGTACCGACAGTTGGAGGCGATCAGTGCCGTGCTCAGTTCCTTGAGTTCTTGCGGCCGCCGATGACCCTCCGTATCCCAGAGAAGGCACGGAAAGGGATCCCCAGCGAACGGGGGCTCGAACCGGGTCACATCATCGATCACCTGGAGCCAGAAGCTGCGTGGTGGTTGGTCAAATAAGAGCTTCATCGGTGTCGGAACGCTGCCTGACTAACGATACGCCTCGCCAAACCGCCCGCCAGAGGCGTAATACTCGAGCGTAACCAAGCGGCGCAATCGCAGCGTGAGCCAGGTGGCGGCACCGAGGCAGGTGGCCAGGAACCAGAGCCCGGCCGCGAACGAATGGGTGTGGTCCTTGAGATAGCCGAGGAGATAGGGGCCCAGGAAGCCGTTGAGGTTCCCGATCGAGTTGATCAGGGCGATCCCGGCCGCGACGGCGTTGCCCGCGAGGAACCGGCTGGGCAGGCTCCAGAAGGGGGCGCAGGTGCTGGTGGCGCCGATCGCGGCCGCCGTCAGTCCGATCATCATCAGCGGGAGCGAGTGCACCACGGCACACAGGGCCAGTCCCACCGCACCCAGCAGCGCCGGTAACGCGATATGCCGGAAGCGCTCCCCGGTCCGGTCGGAGCTGTTTCCCACGTAGACCAGGCCCACCGCGGCGAAGAGCTGCGGCACGGCACTGAGTAAGCCGACCTGGAAGTTGCTCCCCTTGGAGACTTCCTTGAGAATCTGCGGCATCCAGAGGCTCAGTCCGTAAATCCCCACGATCAGCAGCGCGTAGAGCAGGCCCAGCGCCCAGACCGCCTTGTGGGTCAGCGTCTGCGAGACGGTCAGGGAGCGGCGGCGCTGAATCTGTTCACGCTGCTCCCGGAGCGTGCGCGCCAGCCAGTCCTTCTCCGCGGGTTCCAGCCATTCGGCATCCTCGGGCCGGTTGGTAAGGAACCGCAGCGTCACCAGACCGAGGATCACCGCAGGTATCCCCTCGAGGACGAACAACCAGCGCCATCCGGCGATGCCGGCGATCCCGCCCAGGCTCAGGAGGGCGGTGGAAATCGGCCCCCCAATCATGGCGGAGATCGGGATCGCCACCATGAACCGCGACACCGCCCGGGCCCGCTCCTCCGCGGGGAACCACTGGGTCAGGAACAGGATGATTCCCGGAAAGAATCCGGCTTCCGCGAATCCCAGCGCCATGCGCAGGGCATAGAAGCTCTTGGGCCCCTGGATCAGAGCCATCCCGGCGGCCAGGAAGCCCCAGACGATCATGATGGCACCGATCCAGTGCCGAGCGCCTACTCGGCTCATGATCAGGTTGCCGGGCACCTGGAACAGCACGTAGCCGAGGAAGAAGATGCCGGCGCCGGTCCCGTACTGGGTGGCGCTCAGCTTGAGATCGGCGTTCATGGTCAGCGCCGCGAAGCTCACGTTGATCCGGTCGAGATAGCAGACGACGTAGAGGAGAAACAGGTAGGTAATCAGCCGGCGGGTCACCTTGTGGACCGCGTTGCGCGCGACGACGGGAGTCGTTTCTCCTGGATAGTGCCGGCTCGAGCGGTCACCTGTCGCCATCAGGCGCCCCCTTTCAGGATCTCCATCGCCGCGTTACGGCCGTTGATCGCGATCACGCTCCCACCGGGATGAGTACAAGCGCCGCAGAGATAGAAGCCGTCCATGGGGGTCCGTGACTCCAGGCGGTTACTCCACATGTATTGGGGGAGACACTCGCCCTGAAAGATATGGCCCCCGGTGAGGCCGACTCGGGCTTCGACGTCCGGCGGGCCCAGCACGTCCATCCCGGTCACCGCGTCGGGAAGGTTGGTGCAGAATCGGGCGATCGAGGCCAGCCCCATGCGGCCCGCCTCTGCCCGGCGAGTCTCCCAGCCGCCCTCGGCAAAGGTGTGAGGCACGTATTGGGCGAAGACGCTCATCAGATGGGCGCCCGCGGGGGCGACGCTCGGGTCATAGGCGGTCTGAAGGTAGATCTCGGTCCAGATCCGATCGGGCAGCCGGCCCTCGCGAGCTGCCTGATAGCAGGCCTTCCACTCGGATTTGCTCAGCGGAGTGTTGATGGTAGCCAGGTGATGGGGCTCCCGGGTCCCGGGCCGAGCCCGGAAGTTGGGCAGCTCCTTCAAGGCGCAGTTGAGCTTGAGGGTGCAGCCGGTGATGGGAATCGCCTCGATCCGGCGGCGCCAGGCCGGATCCGCGGTGCTCCCCAGGAGCCGCAACGTCACCACCGGGTCGGCGTTGGAGACGACCACGGGAGCCGAAATCCGCTCGCCGCCCTCGAGCTCGACGCCCTGTCCAGGAATGATCTTCGCGACGGGAACGCCGGCGGCCACCATGGCGCCGGCTTCGAGCGCCGCGTCACAGATG
>Ga0210073_1000010_pt1 | contig 37084 bp, 34 predicted proteins | sample Browns_ThreeSqC__2_FD_184853 | JGI IMG/M metagenome (GOLD analysis project Ga0210073, IMG submission 184853) | Wetland microbial communities from San Francisco Bay, California, USA, that impact long-term carbon sequestration - Browns_ThreeSqC_D2... | ecosystem: Environmental > Aquatic > Marine >...
GGCAACAGCTTGCCTTGCTGTGGGCCGGTCTGCGGAGTGTCGTCGTTTCTGCCGGAAATCAGCAGGGCAAGGTGACAGGCTGATTCGGCAGATTGCTAGCGTCGCGCCTTGTCGAGAGATTCCTTCCAGGCGCGTGCCAGTTGCGGCCACCATTCGGGCTGGAATTCCTGCCAGGCGCTGCGCGTCATTCTCAACAGCCAGGCCCCGATCAGGGGACGATCCTGGTGCCAGAACTGAATGGCTCGCGTCCTGAGAAGTGTCTTCAGAGGAGGTCTGTCGAGCGCCTGCTGCAGGCTGCTTTCCATCCGGTTCATGCGTTCGCGGAGCTGGTCTATGTCATTGAGCGTTGCGAGTTTTTCGGTTTTGTCTGACTGGTCCTGCAGGCGCTTTTCCAGAAAGTCGATGCGTTGTTGCAGCAGCTCGAGATCGACCGGTGCGCGTTGTACCGGTTTACGAATGGCGGCGCCTTGAATCGGATAGGCTTTGTTGTCGACTTTTGTGGCACTCGTCGGGATGCGAGACGGCTTTGACGGGGTGACTGGATTAACCTGAGAAACCGGGGCGGCGGGTTTGCGTTTCGGAGGATGTGACCTCGCGCGTTGCGGATTTGCTCCCCCCTCGCCCTTGTTGAATTCAAGGAGTCTCATAAAATCCACCTCATCTAGTATAAGCTGCGGTAGTCTACCACAATATATACGTATTAATATGCTTAATTGCCGGATTCTGCACGGTTACTTCAATTCCTCCAGCGCAACAGGCGCATTGCCCTGCTTTCGGCGCGGGGCGTAGTATCCCGGTTGATTTTATCGGCGGCTAACACATGACCGTACTGGACAGAACCTTTGATGTGATTGTTGTCGGCGGCGGTCATGCAGGAACCGAAGCCGCGCTTGCAGCCGCTCGCCTGGGGGCGAGCACCCTGCTGCTGACTCATAACGTCGAAACCCTCGGCCAGATGAGTTGCAACCCGGCTATCGGCGGGATCGGCAAGAGTCACCTGGTCAAGGAAATCGATGCCCTGGGTGGTCTCATGGCGCGCGCCGCCGATTACGCCGGCATCCAGTTCCGGGTGCTCAATGCCAGCAAGGGCCCCGCCGTGCGTGCCACCCGTGCCCAGGCGGACCGCCTGCTGTACAGGAAAGTCGTCCGCCAGACGCTGGAAAATCAAAACAATCTGTATATATTTCAGCAAGCTGTAGATGATCTCATAGTGGCGGATGGGCGCGTTTCCGGGGTGGTCACGCAAATGGGACTGAGATTCCACGCGGCTGCCGTGGTGTTGACCGTGGGGACGTTCCTCGCTGGACGCATTCATATCGGTCCGAAGAATCATGCCGGTGGCCGTGCCGGTGATCCCCCGGCGACCACCCTGGCCGCCCGGCTGCGCGAACTGCCGCTGCGGGTGGGGCGGCTTAAAACCGGTACGCCGCCGCGCATCGACGGCCGCACCATCGATTACCGTCGCATGCAGGAACAGTGTGGAGATGCTCCGGCGCCCGTGATGTCCTACCTCGGCTCGGCGGATGATCATCCGCGCCAGGTTTCCTGCCATATCACCCACACCAACGAACGTACCCACGACATCATTCGGGGCGGCCTGTCCGATTCCCCGCTGTATTCCGGGGCCATCCAGGGCACGGGGCCGCGCTATTGCCCCTCGATCGAAGACAAGGTGATGCGCTTTTCCGACAAGAGCTCGCACCAGATCTTCGTGGAACCGGAAGGACTGACCACTCATGAGGTCTATCCCAACGGCATATCCACCAGCCTTTCCTATGCGGTTCAGGAGACGCTGGTGCGTTCCATCGCCGGGTTTGAACATGCGCATATCACCCGTCCAGGCTATGCCATCGAATATGATTTCTTCGATCCGCGCGACCTGCAGCCATCCCTGGAGACCCGGGTGATCGAGGGATTGTTTTTCGCAGGGCAGATCAACGGGACCACCGGCTATGAAGAGGCCGCCGCTCAGGGTCTGATTGCCGGATTGAACGCGGCCCGCAAGGTGCAGGGCAGGGCACCCTGGACCCCGCGGCGCGATGAGGCCTATATCGGGGTATTGATCGATGACCTGATCACGCGCGGTACCAGCGAACCCTACCGGATGTTCACCAGCCGCGCCGAATACCGCTTGCTGCTGCGTGAGGACAATGCCGATCTGCGCCTCACGCCTCACGGGAGGGAACTGGGCCTGATCGATGCGCATCGCTGGAGGCATTTCAGCGACAAGCAGGCCGCGATCGCCAATGAGCAGCAGCGCCTGCAGGCGCTGCTGTTGCGTCCCGACAGCGGTCCGGGCGCTGTACTCTCCGCGCGACTGGAGAAGCCGCTCGCACGCGGGCAGCGCGCGCATGAGCTGTTGCGTCGCCCCGACGTACGCTATGCCGACCTGATGGCCATCGAGGGTATCGGTCCGGGCGTGGCCGATGTGCGTGTGGCCGAACAGGTCGAGATCCAGGCGAGGTATTCCGGCTATCTCGAGCGACAGCAGGCGGAGATCAACCGGCAGCATCGCTATCAGGAACAAGCCCTGCCGGCGGATTTCGATTACAATGCGGTCCGGGGACTTTCCAACGAGGTATGCGAGAAATTGCAGGCGGTGCGACCGCAGACCATCGGACAGGCTTCACGGATTCCGGGGATCACGCCGGCGGCCGTGTCACTGTTACTGATATACCTCAGGAAACGGGGTCATTCCGAGCGTCAAAGCGCATGATGCGATCGATCATTTGACCCGATGTACAGCCGCAGAATCACAACCAGGGGGCAGCGGGAAAAATTCGTGCAGCCGGAAGATCTGCTTGAGGACGGTATCTATGAACTCGGACTGGAAGAGCGCCTGTCCGGTGACGAGCGTTTGATGGAGTTCATCACCGAGCTGATGAACTGGAACCGGATCTACAATCTCACCTCGGTGCGCAAGCCGACGGAAATCGTAACCAGGCACATACTCGATAGCCTGTCTATTCTGCCCTATATCAAGGGCAGGCGGGTGCTGGATATCGGGACGGGTGCGGGATTGCCGGGTATTCCGCTTGCCATCGCCTGTCCGGAACGGGAATTCGTCCTGCTGGACAGCAGCAGTAAAAAACTGCGCTTCGTGCAGCAGACCCTGGCCATACTGAAACTGGACAATGTGACGCTTGAGCACACGCGCATCGAGGATTACCAGCCGCAGGAACGTTTCGACAGCGTCATGTGTCGTGCGTTCTCGGAGCTGCGTGAACTCTACCGGCATGCGGCGCGCCTGTGCACCGGTACCGGCCGGATTCTGGCCATGAAGGGTATCTATCCGGTGGCGGAGATCGAAAGTCTGGACAACCGTAACGTAATCGAGCAGGTGGTCTCCCTGACGATTCCGGGTCTTGATGCGGAACGCCACCTGGTGTGTATGCAGGCCGCGCCGGTTGGCGACTGACGGCTACAGAGGCGGCATGGGAAGAATACTGGCGGTTACCAATCAGAAGGGCGGCGTCGGCAAGACCACGACCAGCGTGAATTTTGCCGCGTCTCTGTCCCAGACCGGTCGGCGTGTCCTGCTCGTCGACCTGGATGCACAGGGCAATGCCACCATGGGCAGCGGCTGCGACAAGCATGCCGTCATCAAGACCGGATACGACCTGCTGCTCGGGCATGCGCCCATACGCGATGTCATCGTTTATGCAGAGGAGGCGGGCTATGACCTGCTGCCCGGCAACGGCGACCTGACGGCAGCCGAGGTTGAACTGCTGGCGCGCGATGACCGGGAGCGCCGGCTGCGCTCCGCGCTGACCTATGTTCAGAATGAATACGACGCGATCATCATCGACTGTCCCCCGTCGCTCAGCATGCTGACCATCAATGCCCTGGCGGCCGCACACAGCGTCATTATCCCGATACAGTGTGAATACTACGCGCTGGAAGGCCTGTCGGCGTTGCTGGAGACCATTGAACAGGTACGCGTCAGCGTCAATCCCGAACTGGAAATCGAGGGGTTGCTGCGCACCATGTTCGACGCGCGCAACAATCTGGCCAACGATGTCTCGGCGCAGTTGCAGCAGCATTTCGGAGACAAGGTGTACCGCACAATAATCCCGCGCAACGTGCGTCTCGCCGAAGCGCCAAGCCATGGCCTGCCGGTGCTGCGCTATGACAGCAGCTCGCGCGGGGCAGCCGCCTACCTCGCGCTGGCCGGCGAATACCTGCGTCGTCACCAGGCGCCGGGACATACGCCGCCGGAAACGCACACGGCGGAACCGCCCGAACAAGCCGGAACGGAACCGTCACATCCCTGATTGCTGCAGAAACCTACGGTAGACATCATGGCAATAAAAAAACGCGGACTTGGTCGCGGACTGGACGCCTTGCTTGGACCAGCGGCACGCCCCACCCGACCAGAGGGCGCAACGGATAGCGATGCGGGGCCAGAGGCGGCGGTGTCCCTGGCAGCGACGCGTGCGGCGGTCGTTAACCGCGACGTCGACGGTGCGCTGCGCAGCCTGCCTGTGGACATCATCCAGCGCGGCCGCTACCAGCCGCGTGTCGACATGCACCCCGAATCCCTGCAGAACCTCGCCGATTCCATCCGCGAACAGGGCGTGGTGCAGCCGATCGTGGTGCGCGGAATCGGCGACGGTCGCTACGAAATCATTGCCGGCGAGCGCCGCTGGCGTGCCGCACAGCTGGCCGGTCTGCACGAGATCCCGGCGGTCATCCGCGATGTCGAGGACCGCGCCGCCATCGCCATCGCGCTGATCGAAAATATCCAGCGTGAGAACCTCAATCCGCTGGAAGAAGCGCGCGCCCTGAAGCGCCTGATCAGCGAATTCGAAATGACCCACGAACAGGCCGCCCAGGCCGTGGGGCGTTCCCGGGTGGCCGTGTCCAACCTGCTGCGTCTGCTGGACCTGGAGGACGCGGTCAAGGGCATGGTCGAGCGCCGCGAACTGGAGATGGGGCATGCCCGCGCCCTGCTGGCATTGAGCGGTGTCCGGCAGGTGGAGGCTGCACGCCAGGTGATCGCCAGGGGACTGACGGTACGCGCCACCGAACGCCTGGTGCAGGAGTTGCAGCATACGGACGTTTCCCATAGGCCATCCGTCCGGGCGTCAAGGGATCCGGATATCCAGCGCCTGGAGACCAGACTCTCCGACCGGCTGGGCGCCAGCGTGCTGATCCGTCACGGTACCGGCGGCAAGGGGCGGCTGGAGATCCGCTACAACAGCCTGGATGAGCTCGATGGCATCCTCGAGCATATAAAATAGCCCGGCTCACCGGGCTTTATTGACCCCTCCCGGCAGGCATCTTTATAATGCCCCGCTGCTCACAGGCTGCGGTGACCGTGTTGAGTTCGTGTGTAGCGGCGCCAGGCCGGTCTTTGGGATAATGTAACATACTGAGTTTACGACGAATTACTGGGTCCTTGCTAAGCCGGATCCGCGTGGTTTTATCAACCCAGCTGGTGCTGGTGTTGCTGACCTCGGTCGTATTTCTCTTTATATCAGGGGGCTTTCAGGCGGGTTCCGCCGGTTTCGGCGGAGCGATCGCGCTCATCAATGTCCTGCTGCTTGAATGGCGTCGTTACCAGACGGATAAGGGACGCGCCATCGATGCGCGGCAAAGTCTCCTGGTGTTGTATCGCAGCGCACTGGAACGCCTGCTGCTGGTGACGTTGCTGTTCGCGCTTGGCCTGGGTGCATTGGCGCTCGATCCGCTTGCGCTGCTGACGGGGTTCGTTATGGGCCAAGTGGCCCTGTTATTGACGGGAATAAAAAGGACCGATTGACAGCATGTCAACTGAAACCCTCACATCCGCGGAGTATATCCATCATCATCTGCAGAATCTGACCTTCGGTCAGCATCCGGATGGTTCATGGGGCATCGCCCATGGGTTCGAGGAGGCGAAGGCCATGGGATTCTGGGCTCTGCACCTGGATACCATGGGATTTTCCATCGGTCTCGGCGTGCTGTTCCTGTACTTCTTTCACAAGGCGGCCCGGCAGGCCACGGCGGATGTTCCGGGCGGCCTGCAGAACTTCGTCGAATGGATCGTCGAGTTTGTCGAAGACAGCGTCAAGGGGTCATTCAGCGGCAAGAATGCGCTCGTCGCGCCGCTGGCTTTGACCATCTTCATCTGGATCTTCCTGATGAATTTCATGGACCTTATCGCGGTGGATTTTTTCCCGCAGCTGGCACATTTGCTAGGCATCCCCTACCTCAGGGTAGTGCCGACCGCCGACCCCAATGCAACTTTCGGCATGGCATTCGGCGTGTTTTTCCTGATTCTTTATTACAGCATCAAGATCAAGGGCGTGGGCGGATTCGTCGGTGAACTGGCGTTCCAGCCGTTCGGCAAACTGGGCGTCCCGATCAACCTGTTGCTGGAAGGCGTCAATCTCATATCGAAGCCACTTTCACTGTCCCTGCGTCTGTTCGGCAACATGTATGCCGGCGAGATGATCTTCATTCTGATCGCCATCATGTACAGCGCGGGCTGGGTGCTGGGTGCCTTCGGCGGTCTGCTGCAGATCGGCTGGGCGATTTTCCATATCCTGATCATCACGCTGCAGGCGTTCATCTTCATGACGCTGACCATCGTGTACCTGGACATGGCGCATCAGGAACATCACTGACCTCGTATTTTTGATTACTTAGGAGAGAAACATGGAAAACGCTTTACTCTATATCGCAGGCGCTCTCATGATGGGCCTTGGGGCGCTGGGTGCTGCGGTCGGTATCGGCATCCTCGGTGGTCGCTTTCTGGAAGGCGCTGCCCGCCAGCCCGAACTGATCCCGATGCTGCGCACACAGTTCTTCATCGTCATGGGTCTGGTCGACGCCGTGCCGATGATCGCCGTGGGTATCGCCCTCTATATCCTTTTTGCCGTGGTCGGTGGTTAACGGCATTTCATTGTTCAAGCCAGCAGAGGTTCTGACATGAATATCAATGCCACCCTGATTGGTCAGGCGATTGCGTTTTTTCTGTTCGTCATGTTCTGCATGAAATTCGTGTGGCCGCCGATCATGCATGCCCTGCAGGAGCGCAAGAAGAAAATTGCCGATGGCCTGGCCGCGGGTGAACGCGGCAAGCACGAGCAGCAACTGGCCGAAGAGCGAGCCAAGGAAATCCTCCGTGTAGCCAAGGACCAGGCGGGTGAGGTTATCAGCCGGGCGGAGAAGCGCGCGAATGAAATCATCGAGGAGGCCAAGGGTCAGGCACGGGAAGAGGGCAGCCGCCTGCTGACTGCATCACGTGCCGAGATCAACCAGGAGATCAATCGCGCCAAGGAAGACCTGCGCGGACAGGTGGTCACCCTGGCGATATTGGGCGCCGGCAAGGTACTGCAGCGCGAGGTTGATCAGAAGGCACATGCTGAACTGCTCACCCAGTTGGCCGCAGAGATCTAGGAAGCACCATCATGGCTGAAATACTCACCATCGCGCGTCCCTACGCCCAGGCCGCGTTTCAGTTCGCCGATTCACATCAGGCGCTGAAGGAATGGTCGGGGATGCTGGAGTTTCTGGCAGTTGTTGCCGCGGATCCTGAAATGACCGCGCTGGTTGATAATCCGCGCATGACGGAGACGCAACTCGCCGAGCTTTTCATCAGCATCGACGCCGACCGACTGGATGACAACTGCCACAATTTCATCCACCTGCTGGCGGAGAACCGGCGCCTTAAGCTGCTGCCGGAGATCGCGGCCCTGTTCGAAATCCAGCGTCGTGAAGCCGAACAATCCATCCGCGCCGAGCTCATCACCGCGTTTCCCGTCACCGAAGCGCAGCAGGCGGCGGTCACTACTGCGTTAAAAAAGCGCCTGGGGCGCGATATCGAACTCGAATGTAAAACGGATGCAACGCTGCTGGGCGGCGCCATCATCCGTGCCGGAGACCTGGTTATCGACGGCTCTGTCCGCGGCAAGCTCGAACGCCTGGGTAACTCGCTGAGTCATTAAGAGGACTACACCCTATGCAACTCAATCCCACTGAAATCAGTGATCTGATCAAGCGCCGCATCGAGAAGTTCGAGGCCGTCTCCGAGGCTCGCACCGAGGGCACCGTCGTCAGTTTGACCGACGGCATCGCCCGCATCCACGGACTGGCCGATGTCATGCAGGGCGAGATGCTCGAGTTTCCGGGAAATATCTTCGGCATGGCACTTAACCTCGAACGCGATTCCGTTGGCGCGGTCATCCTGGGTGCATACGAGACGATCTCCGAAGGCGACAGCGTCAAGTGTACCGGCCGCATCCTTGAGGTTCCCGTCGGCGAGGCGCTGCTCGGACGCGTGGTCGATTCGCTCGGCAATCCGATCGACGGCAAGGGCCCGATCGGAGCCACAGAGACCTCGCCGATTGAAAAAATCGCCCCCGGTGTTATCGCACGCCAATCCGTCTCCCAGCCGGTGCAGACCGGACTCAAGTCGATCGATGCCATGGTGCCGATCGGGCGCGGCCAGCGCGAATTGATCATCGGCGACCGCCAGACCGGCAAGACGGCGGTGGCAATCGACGCGATCATCAACCAGAAAGGCACCGGGATCAAATGCATCTACGTGGCCATCGGCCAGAAGAATTCCTCCATCGCCAACGTGGTGCGCAAGCTGGAAGAACACGGGGCGATGGAACACACCATCGTTGTCGCCGCGGCGGCGGCGGAATCGGCTGCCCTGCAGTACATTGCGCCCTACGCCGGCTGCTCGATGGGGGAATATTTCCGCGATCGTGGAGAAGACGCACTGATTATTTATGACGACCTCACCAAGCAGGCCTGGGCCTATCGCCAGGTATCCCTGCTGCTGCGTCGTCCGCCGGGTCGCGAAGCCTATCCGGGCGACGTGTTTTACCTGCATTCGCGCCTGCTGGAGCGCGCGTCACGCATCAATGCCCATGAAGTGGAAAGGATCACCAACGGCCAGGTGAAAGGCAAAACCGGATCCCTGACCGCGCTGCCGATCATCGAAACGCAGGCCGGCGACGTGTCCGCCTTCGTGCCCACCAACGTGATCTCGATCACCGACGGGCAGATATTTCTGGAATCCGACCTGTTCAACGCCGGTATCCGTCCGGCCATCAACGCAGGTCTGTCGGTGTCGCGCGTCGGCGGCGCGGCCCAGACCAAGATCATCAAGAAACTCGGCGGTGGCGTGCGTCTGGCGCTGGCGCAGTACCGGGAACTGGCCGCTTTCTCACAGTTTGCCTCTGACCTTGACGAGACTACCCGCAAGCAGCTGGAGCGTGGCCAGCGGGTTACCGAACTGATGAAGCAGAAGCAGTACAGCCCGCTGTCCGTCGCCGAGATGGCAATCTCCCTGTTCGCCGTCGACCAGGGTTACCTCGACGATGTTGACATCAAGCGGGTCGTTGATTTCGAGCATGCAATGCACGGCTACCTGCGCACCAACCAGAAGGTGCTGATGGACAAGATCAACGAGACGCCGGAATACAACGACGACATCGCGGCCAACCTGCGCGCAGCCATCGAGGATTTCAAGGCCAACAATACCTGGTAGCAGCTACCGCACCGACAACAGATAAGGTCAAGCAATGTCCAGCGCCAAGGAAATACGTACCAAGATCGCCAGCATCAAGAGTACGCAGAAGATTACCAAGGCCATGCAAATGGTGGCGGCGAGCAAGATGCGCAAGGCGCAGGAGCGTATGCAGGCCACCCGCCCCTATGCCGAGAAGATCCAGAACGTCATCTCGCATCTGGCGCGCGCGCATCCCGAGTATCACCATCCGTTCCTGGCAGAACGTGAAGTCCGGCGCGTCGGCGTGATCATCGTCTCCACCGACCGTGGCCTGTGCGGAGGGTTGAACATCAACCTCTTCAAGCAGGTGATCACCGCGATGAAGAACTGGCACACCGACGGTGTCGAGATTGACCTGACGCTGATCGGCAGCAAGAGCAACGCCTTTTTCAAGCGCCTCGGGGGAAACGTGGTCGCGACGTCCGTCGCACTGGGCGATGCGCCGTCGATCATCGAACTGATCGGCACCGTCAAGGTAATGCTGGATGCCTATGCGGAGGCGCGTATTGACCGTCTCTATGTGGCCTACAACAAATTCATCAACACCATGACCCAGCAGCCGCTGCTGGAACAGCTGATCCCGGTGCAGGGCAGCGAAGACAAGGAACTCGAGTCGCACTGGGATTATATCTATGAACCGGACTCCAAGCCGGTGATGGACGCGCTGATGATCCGCTATATCGAATCACTGGTTTACCAGGGCGTGGTAGATAACCTCGCCTGCGAGCAGGCGGCACGCATGGTTGCCATGAAATCGGCAACGGATAATGCGGGTAATCTGATCGAAGAGCTGCAGCTGGTGTACAACAAGGCACGGCAGGCCGCGATTACCCAGGAGATCTCCGAGATTGTCGGCGGTGCGGCCGCAGTCTGATTGCAGGGATATGAATCACGTATTCGTACCCGAACAAAATATCAGTTAGAGGAAAACATCATGAGTGCTGGCAATATTGTGGAAATCATCGGCGCGGTCGTCGACGTGGAGTTCCCGCGTAACAGCGTGCCGAAGGTGTACGATGCGCTGAAGGTCAACGACGCCGGGCTTACCCTGGAAGTCCAGCAGCAGCTGGGCGATGGCATCGTTCGCACCATCGCCATGGGATCAACCGACGGCCTGCGCCGCGGCCTTTCAGCCAGTAACACCGGCGCTCCGATCTCCGTGCCGGTAGGCGCAAAGACCCTGGGGCGGATCATGAACGTGCTGGGTGAGCCGGTGGATGAAAAGGGCGCTATCGGCGCCGACACGAGTTGGCCGATACATCGTCCGGCACCGAGTTTTGCCGAACAGGCGGCGGGTATCGAAATCCTCGAGACCGGCATCAAGGTCATTGATCTGATTTGCCCGTTTGCCAAGGGCGGCAAGGTCGGGCTGTTCGGTGGCGCCGGCGTGGGCAAGACCGTGACGCTGATGGAACTGATCCGCAACATCGCCGTCGAACACAGCGGCTATTCGGTATTCGCCGGTGTCGGTGAGCGTACCCGCGAAGGCAATGACTTCTACCATGAAATGACCGAAGGCGGGGTCATCGACAAGGTTTCGCTGGTCTATGGCCAGATGAACGAGCCGCCCGGTAACCGTCTGCGTGTGGCGCTGACCGGCCTCACCATGGCGGAGTATTTCCGCGATGAAGGCCGTGACGTGCTGTTCTTCGTCGACAACATTTACCGTTACACCCTGGCGGGAACCGAGGTCTCGGCACTGCTCGGGCGCATGCCCTCCGCCGTGGGTTACCAGCCGACACTGGCGGAGGAAATGGGCAAGCTGCAGGAGCGCATCACCTCGACCAAGACCGGTTCCGTTACCTCGATCCAGGCGGTCTACGTGCCGGCGGACGACCTGACCGATCCGTCGCCCGCTACCACCTTCGCGCACCTTGACGCCACGCTGGTGCTGTCGCGCCAGATCGCCGAGCTGGGTATCTACCCCGCGGTGGACCCGCTTGATTCCACCAGCCGCCAGCTCGACCCGCTGGTGGTCGGCCAGGATCATTACGATACGACGCGCGAGGTGCAGGGAACGCTGCAGCGCTACAAGGAACTCAAGGACATCATTGCGATTCTCGGCATGGACGAACTCTCCGAGGACGACAAACTGACAGTGGCACGCGCACGCAAGATTCAGCGCTTCCTGTCTCAGCCGTTCTTCGTGGCCGAAACGTTTACCGGTACCGCCGGCAAGTACGTATCACTGAAGGATACGATCGCCGGGTTCAAGGGCATCATGAACGGCGATTACGACCACCTGCCTGAGCAGGCCTTCTACATGGTGGGCGGCATCGAAGAAGTCGCTGAAAAGGCCAAAACCCTCTAGCGGATAGCCACAATGGCAATGACACTGCACGTTGACATCGTCAGCGCCGAAGCCGAAATCTTTTCGGGAACGGTGACAATGGTTTTCGCACCAGCGGAAATGGGCGAAGTCGGTATAACACCGCGACACGCGCCGCTGCTGACCCGGCTCAAGCCCGGAGAGATACGGATCCAGCAGGCGGACGGGTCCGAGCAATCCTTCTTCGTCTCCGGAGGCATGCTGGAAGTCCAGCCACACGTGGTGACGGTACTGGCCGATACCGCCATCCGCGCCCACGACCTCGACGAAGCGGCTGCTGTAGAGGCCAAGGAGCGGGCCGAGCGCATGCTGGCAGACAAACACGCCGACATTGACTATGCCAAGGCGCAGGCCGAGCTGGCCCAGTCCATCGCGCAGCTGCGTGCCATTCAGAAACTGCGCAACAAACGCTAGATCAGCAGGTTTTTTCAATGAATGAGCAGTTTGTTGGCCGCCACAAGGTGGTGGCCTTTACCTATTCCATTCAGGACGAAACGGGCGAAGTGCTCGAGCAGTCCGATATTCCGATCAATTACGTCCATGGCGGCAAGCACGACATGTTCGAGAAGGTCGAGGCCGCGATGGAGGGCTGCGTGGTGGGGGACGTCGTGGATGTGTCGCTGACGCCGGAGGAGGGCTTCGGCGCGCATGATGAAAGCCTTACCTATACCGACGACATCGAGAATGTTCCACCCGAATTCCGCCGCGTCGGCGCCGAGGTGGAAATGATGAACGATCAGGGCGATGCCCGGAAATTCCTCGTCACCCGGATCGAAGACGGCAAGTTGACGGTGGACGGTAATCACCCGATGGCTGGCAAGATCATTACCTTCCATATCAAGGTAGTCGACATCCGCGACGCCACCGACGGGGAGATCAGCAACGGCGTGCCGCCCATGGCCATGCCGGTGCTGCACTGACCCACCCGACGGTCATGCTATGATCGCCACGGTCTGGCGCTCGCAAGTAGTTTGGGGCGCTGCCGTTAACAGGGTGAGTTGAACTGACGTTTCTTCCCGCATGGACCTGAGCATTATTATCCTGGCTGCCGGCCAGGGGACGCGCATGCGCTCCGAACTTCCCAAGGTGCTGCATCCTTTGGGGGGGCGGCCCCTGCTGGCTCACGCGCTTGACACGGCGCACCGCCTGGAAGCCGCGGCCATTCACGTCGTCATTGGCCATGGCGCCGATCAGGTGCGTGAAGCCTTTGCCCAGGCCGGCGTGCACTGGGCGATACAGGAGCGCCAGCTGGGAACGGGACACGCCGTCGCCCAGGTGCTGCCCGATGTGCCGGATTCCCGTACCGTGCTGGTCATGTACGGTGATGTGCCCCTGATTACCCCGGCCACACTGGAGAAACTGGTCGGCATCGCCGCTCAGGGCGAACTGGCCGTGCTGACCGCCGCGCTTGATGATCCCACCGGTTATGGCCGCATCCTGCAGGATGCCAGCGGCAACATTCGCGGTATCGTCGAGGAGAAGGACGCGACCGTCGAGCAGCGCCGCCTCCGGGAGATCAACAGCGGTTTTCTCGCCGCGCCCGCCGGCCGCCTGCGTGCCTGGGTACAGTCGCTGGACAACAGCAACGCCCAGGGCGAGTTCTACCTGACCGATGTGGTTGCGCTTGCCGTGCGCGACGGTGTGGCGGTGCGCGGTGTACACGCTGCGGATCCGCACGAGATTCTCGGCGTGAATGATCGTGCCCAGCTTGCGGCGCTGGAGCGCTGTTTCCAGCAGCGACAGGCCAGTGAGTGCCTGCGGGCGGGGGTGACGCTCATCGATCCGGCGCGCTTCGACCTGCGCGGGCGGCTGACGGCAGGGCAGGATGTCGTGATCGATGTGAACGCGGTGCTGGAAGGGACGGTCAGACTCGGCAACCGGGTCACGGTTGGACCGAACGTGGTCATGCGCAATACCACCGTTGGCGATGATGTCATCATCCTCGCCAACTGCGTCATCGAGGACGCCCTCATCGGTGACGGTGCGCGCATTGGCCCGTTCGCACGCATTCGTCCCGAGACGGTGCTGGCGGCGGGCAGCCACATTGGCAATTTCGTGGAGATCAAGAAATCGCAGGTCGGCGAGGGTTCGAAGATCAATCACCTGAGTTACATCGGCGATGCCAGCGTGGGATGCAACGTCAATATCGGGGCAGGCACCATCACCTGCAACTACGACGGCGCCTACAAGCACCGCACCGTGATCGGCGATAATGTCTTTATCGGTTCGGATACCCAGCTCGTAGCCCCGGTCGAGGTCGGTGACGGTGCCACCATCGGTGCCGGCTCGACCATCACGCGTGATGCACCCGCGGGTGAGTTGACACTGAGCCGTGCGCCACAGCAATCGCGACCCGGCTGGAAACGACCGGTGAAGCGAAAAGGATGAGGCGGATATGTGCGGAATAGTCGGAGTCGTCGCCAGACAGAACGTCGTCCCGCTGCTGCTCGACGGTTTGCGGCGGCTGGAATACCGGGGTTATGACTCGGCAGGCATCGTCGTGCAGAACGGGCAGGGGGAACTCGAGCGGGTGCGTCGGGTTGGCAAGGTCGCCGAGCTGGCAAAGGCCCTGGAGAATGCGCCGATCGATGGACACACCGGCATCGCCCACACGCGCTGGGCAACCCATGGTGTACCCAGCGAACAAAACGCGCATCCCCATATCTGCAACGGGCGCGTTGCGCTGGTGCATAACGGCATCATCGAAAATCACGATGTCCTGCGGGGTAAGCAGAAACAGGCCGGCTACCGCTTTACCTCGCAGACGGACACCGAAGTGATCGTGCACCAGGTGCACCTCCACCTCGTGCAGGGACAGGACCTGCTCGCGGCGGTACAGTCTGCGATAACGGATCTCGAGGGCGCCTTTGCCCTGGGGGTCATCAGCCGGGATGAGCCCGGGCGGCTGATTGCCGCACGCCGCGGCAGCCCGCTGGTCATCGGTCTGGCCGACGACGAGGTGCTGATCGCTTCGGATGTCGCCGCGCTGGTGTCGCGAGCCCGGCGTTTTGTCTTCCTGGAAGACGGCGATGTGGCCGATATTTCGCTGCAGGGCGCCCGCATTTATGACCAGGCCGGCAATCTCGTCGAACGTCCGGTCAAGACCTCCAGCGTCACCGCGGATGCCACCTTCAAGGGTGAGTACCGTCATTACATGCTCAAGGAGATCTTCGAGCAGCCGCGCGCCATCGCCGATACCCTGGAAGGACGAATCGGTGTCGACCGGGTGCTGGAAGCGGCTTTCGGCATCGAGGCGGGCCGTATCTTCGACGAGGTGAGGGGGGTGCACATCATTGCCTGCGGCACCAGTTACCATGCGGGCATGGTGGGGCGTTACTGGCTTGAATCACTGGCCGGCATTCCCTGCAGCGTGGAGGTGGCCAGCGAGTTTCGCTACCGCCAGCCGGTGGTGCGCAAGAATTCCCTGATCGTAACCCTGTCCCAGTCCGGCGAAACCGCAGACACCCTGGCCGGGCTGCGCGAAGCACGCCGACTGGGCTTCGGCCATGCGCTCTCTATCTGCAATGTACCGGAGAGCTCCCTGGTGCGTGAGTCTGACCTGGTGCTGATGACGCGCGCCGGACCGGAGATCGGCGTGGCTTCCACCAAGGCCTTTACCACCCAGCTGGTTGCCATGCTGCTGCTGACCATCGTGCTGGGGCGGCGCCATGGCATGTCGGCGCAGACCGAGGCCTGTCTGGTGAATGAACTGCGCAGCGTGCCGGGCAAGGTGGAGTATGCGCTGACGCTGAACGAACAGATTGAGACGCTGGCGAAGGAGCACTTCGGCGACAAACACAATGCGTTGTTTCTCGGCCGTGGTGCCCAGTTTCCCGTGGCCATGGAGGGGGCGCTCAAACTCAAGGAGATTTCCTATATTCATGCCGAGGCCTATCCGGCGGGCGAGTTGAAGCACGGACCGCTGGCACTGGTGGATGCCAGCATGCCCGTCATCGCCGTAGCGCCGAATAACGCCTTGCTGGAAAAGCTGAAATCCAACCTGCAAGAGGTACGGGCACGCGGCGGCGAACTGATTGTCTTCGCCGATGCCAAGGTGGGCATGATCAGCTCACCCGGAGTGACGGTGCTGCCGGTGGCGCCGACCGAAGACAGTATTTCGCCCATTGTGTTTTCCATCCCGTTGCAGCTGCTGGCTTACCATGTGGCGGTGCTCAAAGGCACGGATATCGACCAGCCGCGGAACCTTGCCAAGTCGGTTACGGTCGAATAAGTTACCGGATCAGCGGCTAAGCGCTAAGCATTTGAAAAACAAGCTGGAGTTTGATTTTTCCCTGTTCCGGTGATATATTTTGGCGTTTGTTTCTGAACGCAGTCACTGCGGAAGACACGGGAGTAGAAGAAGTGAGTATGGATTCGATGTTTTTTTGCATTCCCCAGCAAGCCTATCTGAGCATCACCACGTGCAAGAATCTTCGGGAACGCCCCATCGGCAAGGCGCCTGCCGGCGCCCCGCCCCGTTTGATCGCCTGTGAGAAATGCACCATGCACCCACTGGTCGATCGGGACCAGGTACCGACAGTCACACTGGATGCCTATCTCGGCGGTTCCAAGCCCAAGACAGCCAACCTGAATTCACCCAAGTACCGGAAATTGCTGTCCGAAGTCGCCTGATCGGAGAATAAGCCGGTCAGTCCTGTCAGTATGCCGGGCGGATATTCCCCCGGCCTGTTGAAAACGGCGGGCTAGAGATCGTGACCCCGCCACTTTTCACCGCGCCGACGCTCCTTGTGTGAACGTCGGTCGGACTTGTCCGGTTCAAATCTGAGATCGGTGCGGCGCTCGTGCTGGCGCCGCTGGTGTTTGCGTTTTTCCTTCAGACCGATGTACACGCAGCTGCACATGGAGGCAGTACAACCCTCCAGGGGCAAGTCCGGAGCTTCATCGAATTCGAATTCCGCACCGGCGAGTGTTCGTCCCATTGCGCACCCGGCCTGCTTGATTTCCACGCCCCAGAAGAGTTTGTTTTGACGCAGCTTTTCCAGTTCGAGCGCCTTCATGTTGCTACCGCGGTCCGGATCCGCCGGTCCTGGGGATGTTACCGCAAGGGTAGTTTTTCGCTTGGGCGTCCGCTGGGCGCGCAAAAGCCAGACCAGACCGGCGATGACGCCGATGATGAGTAACAGGGTAATGATTTTTAACATGGATGGAGATCCCTTACATGCCTCGTTGGGTGGCTAACGCTTTTCGGCTCGCGGCGGGGTAACAAACCGACTGCGGCTCGACGCCTGTTAGTCAATCGGCTGGATCTTTCCGGGCTTTATGCCCCTGGCGGCGTCCCCGGAACGAGCGACGCTCGGTATGTTCATCATCGATCCGGACAACGTCCCTGCGATCATTTTGGACACGCCGTTCCTCGCGGCGGCGTTCCGGCACCCCGATATAGCTACACGAACAGCGCCAGGCTTTGCAGCCAGGCAGGGGTAAATTCGGAGCTTCTTCAAAGGTGAAACGCCTGCCGGCGAAAGGACGAATGACGGAGCACTTCCCCGGTTGTATCCTGACTCCCCAGAAGGACCCGCTGCGCCGCAGTTTCTTCAACTCACCGCTTTTATCTCCGCTTCCAGTGCCTCGCAAGATGCCCGTGAGTACGATTGCGGCCAGAATCGCCATCGCGGCGATTCCAACGACCAGGATGCTGTTATCGGTCACGTGATTCCTTGCCTGTTTTGTTCAGTCGCGCACGCACTAATGCCCTGACACGCGATCGTACATTCCGGTGTTTCCATGAAAACACGTTGCCGACGTTCACTGGCCAGGGGGAAGCACGCATGGCGTGGAAAGCCGGGTCAGTATCTGAGCGTGTGTCGCCAATCAATGCCTGTCTAGCCAGTGCCCATCCAGAGAGAAATAAATTTTTCGCAAAGACATGAAATACGCAGAGAAGTTCATTAACGAAAACAATTAGACAACTTTGCGTTCCTGGTGTCGTTGCGGTGAAAACGGTGTTTATGGCTGGAGACTAATTAACAGAGTCCGTGCGGCAACGCAAGCCGATCGGGGCAGGACCCGATCCAGATCAGCTGTCTCTCGGGTCATGTCATACCGGGTTATGGCGAGGCAGTGGATTAGTCTCAGCCGAATTACCATGATTTGCTACAATCGCTGCCCATGGATGTCTCCCGGATTATCGACCCGCTTAATGACGCCCAGCGTCAGGCCGTCTGCGCGTCGCCGGATCCCTTGCTGGTGCTGGCCGGCGCAGGCAGCGGCAAGACCCGTGTATTGGTGCATCGTATTGCCTGGCTGATCGACGTCGAGGGTCTGTCCCCTTACGCCGTACTTGCCGTGACCTTTACCAACAAGGCGGCCGGGGAGATGCGAGCACGCATCGAGCAGCTGATCGAATCCCCGGCATCCGGCATGTGGGTGGGTACCTTTCATGGCCTGGCGCATCGCCTGCTGCGCCGACACTGGCAGGAGGCGGGACTGCCGGAGGGGTTCCAGATTCTGGATGCGCAGGATCAGCAGCGCCTCATCCGTCGTGTCATCAAGACCATGGATCTGGACGAGACGAAATGGCCCCCGAAGCAACTGCAGTGGTTTATCAATAGCTGCAAGGATGAGGGACGCCGGCCGCACCACATCGAGCATCGCAACGACCCGTACCTGCATCAACAGGTGAAGGTATACGAGGCCTATGAGGCGTTGTGCCGGCGCTCCGGCCTGGTGGATTTCGCCGAACTGCTGCTGCGCTCGCATGAGCTGTGGCTGGAGCAGCCCGGACTGCTCGATCATTACCGCCAGCGCTTCCGGCATATCCTGGTCGACGAATTTCAGGACACCAATGCGGTTCAATATGCCTGGTTGCGGATGCTCTCGGGCAAATCCGGTTGCATTACCGTGGTCGGCGACGACGACCAGTCCATCTACGGCTGGCGCGGCGCGCGGGTGGAAAACATCCAGCGCTTCGAAAGGGATTTTACCGGCACACGCGTCTACCGGCTCGAACAGAATTACCGCTCCACGGGCACCATCCTCAAGGCGGCCAATGCGGTGATCGCGCATAACGCTGCGCGCATGGGCAAACAACTCTGGACCCAGGGCCATGATGGCGAGCCGATCGAGCTGTATATTGCCTACAACGATCTTGACGAGGCGCGCTATGTGGTCGATCGCATCCAGTCATGGGTAAACGAGGGACACCGGCGCGACGAGATCGCCATACTCTACCGCTCCAATGCACAGTCGCGCCTGTTCGAGGAGCGACTCATCCAGTGCGGCATGCCCTATCGGGTGTACGGCGGTCTGCGTTTCTTCGAGCGTGCCGAAATCAAGGACGCACTGGCCTACCTGCGCCTGGCCAGGAACCGCGACGACGATGCCTCCTTCGAGCGCGTGGTAAATCACCCGCCGCGCGGCATCGGGGAGCGCACCCTGGCGGTCGTGCGCCAGCAGGCTCGCGAGAACCGCAACTCCCTGTGGGAAGCGGCGAGCAGGGTGGCTGGCGGGGTGCTGGTGCCGGCGCGCGCCGGCAACGCCTTGCTGGCGTTTATCGGGTTGATCGAGGCACTCGCCGAGGGACTGGGATCACTGCCGCTCGGTGAGCAGGTGGAGCATATCCTGCAGCCCAGCGGATTGCTGGACTATTTTTCCAGGGAAAAGGGTGAAATCGGTCAGGCCCGCATCGAGAACCTGCGCGAACTGGTCAACGCAGCGCGTGAATACGAGGTGGACGGCGAGAGCGAACTGGACGCCCTGTCGGATTTCCTCGCGCACGCTGCACTGGAAGCCGGCGAGGGCCAGACCGACGCCTGGGAGGATTGCGTGCAGCTCATGACCCTGCATTCCGCCAAGGGGCTGGAGTTCCCGCTGATCTTTCTGTGCGGCATGGAGGAGGGGTTGTTTCCGAACCAGCGCTCCATGGAGGAGCCGGGTCGGCTGGAGGAGGAGCGGCGGCTCTGCTATGTCGGCATTACCCGTGCCCGCCAGCAGGTGATTCTGACCTGCGCCGAACGCCGCCGCCTCTACGGTACCGAGACCTGCACCCTGCCGTCACGCTTCATACGGGAGATTCCTGCTGACCTGCTTATGGAAAGTCGGCCCCGCGTGAGCATCAGCCAGCCCGTCCGCAGCAACTTCGCCGGTGGCGGGTTCCGCGCCGATGCAGCGCCGGCGGCGTTGAAGCTGGGCCAGCAGGTGCGCCACCGTAAATTCGGCGAAGGCGTGATACTCAACTACGAGGGCCAGGGTAGCAACGCCCGCGTGCAGGTGAATTTCGCGCAAGCCGGTACCAAGTGGCTGGTGGTCTCCTACGCCAATCTGGAAAGTGTCGGCGCCTGACCACGGAGGGAGCCCTCTTGTGACGCACCTACAGCGACAGCATACCCGCATAGGCCTCGCCCTTGGCAGCGGGTCCGCACGCGGCTGGTCTCATATCGGCATCCTGCGCGCCCTGTCTGAAATCGGCATCGAACCGGATCTGGTCTGTGGCAGCTCGGTCGGCGCCATCGTCGGCGCTTCCTATGCCGCCGGGAACCTGGACAAGCTGGAGGACTGGGTGACGTCATTGACGCGTACCGATGTCGCCCGCTTCCTCGATTTGAACTTCTCTCTGAACGGCTTTATCGATGCCCCGCGCCTGCGATCCTTCTTCGGTGATTATGTCTGCGCCGAAGCCGTCCGCATTGAAGAACTCGGCAGAACATTTGCGACGGTATCGACCGACCTTGAAACCGGGAGGGAGATCTGGTTTACCGAGGGCTCGGTACTCGATGCCGTTTGGGCGTCAATGTCCCTGCCCGGGCTGTTTCCCCCGATCCGCAACCAGGGAAGATGGCTGGTTGACGGCGGGCTGGTCAATCCGGTGCCGGTATCGGTCTGCCGGGCGCTGGGTGCGGATATCGTGATCGCGGTCAACCTGAATGGTTCGGTGGTTGGCAGGCATTTTTTACATCGATTCGAGGGTGAGGTTGAAGCGGATGAAGTCGCCTCAGACAGCCTGTTATCGCTGGTCAGAAAGACCGTGAAAAGCTACTCCTCCTCGCTCTTCGGCAGCAACGGAATGCAGGATGAGGCCCCCGGCCTGTTTGACGCCATCATCGGTTCCATCAATATCGTGCAGGACCGCATCACCCGGAGCCGAATGGCGGGAGACCCGCCCGATGTCGTGCTGGCGCCGAGGTTGTCGCATATCGGCTTGATGGAATTTTACCGCGCGCGGGAAGCCATACACGAAGGCCGCGAATGCGTGCAGAGAATGCTCCCGGAAATCCGCCATCAGGTGAAACCGGCCTGACTCTGCCGGGTGTGGCGACGCCTGCGTCAACCGTGGAGTGTCGCGCTGCCCAGCGTCGCCGGGGTGTGCAGCGCATGACCCGAGAGAATCTCGCGGGGGCGGCCGATATGGTTGCCCTGGGCGCAGTCGACTCCCATCTGTTTGAGTATCTGCAGGGTTTTCTCGTTCTCCACGCATTCCGCGATGGTCACCTTGCCGAGCGCGTGGGCGACCTGGTTCATGGATTCCACCATCGCCTGGTCCACGGAACTGTGGGCCATCCCCTTCACGAAACCGCCATCGATCTTGAGCTTGTCGACCGGCAGGTGCTTGAGGTAGGCGAAGGAAGAGAATCCCGAACCGAAATCATCCAGTGCGAACTGGCAGCCGATATCCTTCAGGGCGGTGATGAATTCCTCCGCGGCGACCAGATTTTCAATAGCCGCAGTCTCGGTGATCTCGAAGGTGACCCAGGTCGGGTCGAGTCCGGTACTGGAGAGCATTTCCTGGATCAGCGGCAGCAACGCGGCGTCTTCAAAGGCCTTGCCCGAGAGATTGATCGAAAAGCTGGTGTTCAGGCCTTTTTCGTGGAGCTGGCTGAGTTGCCTGATGGCGCGCCGGACGATCCAGCGATCCACGCTGTGGATCAGGCCGAAGCGCTCCGCGGCCGGCATGAATCCGCCGGGCAGGATAATCTGGCCGTCATCGCAGATCATGCGCACCAGCACTTCATAATCTCTCACCTGGCCGGTCTGGGTTGACACGATGGGTTGGTACACCAGCTGGAAGCGGTCATGCTCGAGCATTTCCCGCACCTGCGCGGCCCAGCCCATATCGGCCGCCATGCCGGCCTTGTCACTGTCGGCCGGATTGTAAAGATTGGCACGGTTACGGCCCTGCTGCTTGGCGATGTTGCAGGCGAGGTCCGCGTGCGAGAGTACTTCCTCGGCTGACTTGACCTGGCAGTCGATCATCGCCACGCCGATGCTGCTGGTGATGTTGAAGGGCCTGCCGGCCTCGGTGAACTTGAAGTCATCGCACAGCGCGCGGAAGTTTTCCGCGGCGCTCAGCACGTCGCGCTTGTCGATGTTGTAGAGCAACAGGGTGAATTCATCACCACCGAAGCGCGCCAGCAGATCGCCGTCCCGGACATGCGTGGAGAGCAGTGAGGCCACGTCGACCAGCAGGCGATCGCCGGCGGCATGTCCCAGCGTGTCGTTGATGTACTTGAACTGGTCGAGATCGAAATAGAACAGCGCACAGTCCGAATCGTTGCGCGCCACGCGTGCCACGGTGCGTTCCAGTTCCTGCTGGAAATAATTCCGGTTGAACAGGCCGGTCAGCGAGTCATGCTCGGCATGGTAGGAGAGCTGGTGCTGGAAGGCCTTTTGCTCGGTAATGTCGCGCGCCGTACCGCTGATCTGGATGACCCTGCCGTTGGCATCCTTGTGACTCTTGGCGCTGAAGCTGAGGAAATGGGGTTTTCCCTCGATGTCCAGATGCACGGTTTCGAACTTGACCCGATCCCTTCCCTGCCGCAACTCGTCGATGGCTTCCTGGTCGACGGGTGGATGATCGGGTGACCTGAATTCATGGAACGGGCGCTGCAGCATGTCTTCAGGCTCGTTTCCGTAGATGCTCAGGCAGGCGCGATTGACATAGGTCAGTTCGCCCGCGGCATTCATTGTCCATACCAGATCATGCGCGGTTTCGACCAGATCGCGGTATCGGTTCTCGGCGTCGCGCAGTTGCGCTTCCGTGGCCTTGCGCCGTGTGATGTCGGCGACCAGACAGGTATACAGGCACTGCCCGTTGATGTGCATGGGGCTGATGCGGGCCGACATCTGCATGGCGGCGCCGTTGCGGTGAAAGCCCTGGACCTCGGATTCCTTGTCCAGCGTGCGCAGCCTGTTGTCGTCGTCGACCAGCTCCGGCAGCAACCATTTGAACGGTCGATGGCATATTTCCGTTGCCAGGTAGCCGAAGAGTTTTTCCGCCGCGGGATTGAAGGTTTCAACCAGGCCCTTGCTGTTTACCACGATGATGCCTTCGGCGGCCGTCTCCACCACGGCGCGCATGTGGGTTTCCTGTTCACCGAGGCGGCGAAACAGTTTGCCGAGAATCTGGGTTATGAAGCCGATTTCATCCGTCGACTGGGGGCTCAGGCGCGCCAGGTCGGCGTGCATCGACGCGCCGCTGCGCAGGAAGACATCCTGTACAGGAGCCAGCGCCCGGTTGACGCTGCGTATGGAAAACAGGGTGACCATACCGGTAATCATGACCAGGGTCAGCCAGATGGCCAGATCCCCGACCTTCAGGGCGCCGCTCTGTTGCCAGTGATAGTTGATCAGTACCGAATAGGACAGTAATGGCACGATACCGCCGAGCAGCATGATCTTCGACTTGAGGCTGACCTGTATTTTTTGCAGGCTGAGCTGCCCGGCAAGCTTTCCCAACAGGTCCAGGGCCAGCTGATAGGTGGGCAGGCCGACCAGCAGCGTAACCGACAGCTGCAGCAGCAGCAGTTGCAGGAAGCGGCCCGGAGCGGAAGCGATCGGTTGTCCCGCAGCGATGAACAGCAGTGCCGGTATCGTCAGTGCATAGAGCAGGAAGAAGGCCCAGTAATCGCGGCTGAAACCGGTCAGCCGCCGCTGCTGGCGTGCCGTGAGGCAGCCTCCCGGTTGTTGCCGGGACCAGTCACTCAAGGGACTGAAATAATTATAAAAATAGGTGTATGCCCAGAGCACGGTGGTGGCTATGAAGACCGCGAGAATGCTCTGTGTTCGCAGGCCGTGGAGTTCTGCCGCGCTGATCAGCCCGAACAGCAGGGCGCTGCCCAGTCCCGCCAGCGGGGCGAGCAGGAGACCGGTAATGATGAGGGCAGTGAAGCGGGCGCGAATCCTTTTAAGCTCACTCAACATGATCCTGTCCTCGATCGCCCCACCCGTCGGCATCGGTCTTGTGCCGGTTAGTCACGCGAGCGCTGAAAATTATTTATTTATAATTTAGTACGCTAGCTTTGATACTGTATGCGCTGGCTGAATACTATTGCATAACTACTCGTTATTACAAGAGTACTAATCGATTAATTTGTGGTGTTTGCGCGACAGTCAGAGTACAGCAGCACGCGTTGCGCGAGCGTGTGCCCTGCTGTTTTTCCACGCGGGCTGGCTCCACGAGCGATCAGGGGGTCAAAACCAGTGGTATACGTGCGATGGTTGGATCGATGCCGGGTTTAGCGGAAGGCGTAGCCAAAGCTGAAAAAATGCATCTTCAGGCTGTCGTTGGGTTGTTTGATGCCGCCATTGGTGAGGTACTGGTACCGATAGGTCAGTTCATAGTTGCCTTTTTCACCAAAACCGATGCCCAGACCGACTTGCGGGCCGAACTGGAGCCTCGTGGCCAGATCCCGATTGCCGAGTTCCGTATCACTTAACAGGTGTCCGCCGAGACCGATTTGAGAAAACGGCGTAACACCGCTGGATAATTGCGCATCGCGTTGCAGTCGCAGGAATGGCGTGAGGCTGAAGTCGGTCACGCTGGTGTCCTGATTGATATCGGATTTCAGGTAGGCGAGTGACACATCCCAGAAGCCACCGACGAACCAGGCCCCGTCATTGAACCAGGTCCGGTTCCATTTGTTCTGCACGCCAAACTGAATGGCATTGGTCTTGTTGGTGTCGTTGTCCTTGCCCAGCGACACGGTTACCGAGTCTACCCAGCGGCTCTCGGCTCCCTGAGTCAGGGTGAGAGGCGCCAGCAGCAGGATCGGGATAAACAGGAGTCGGGCGAATATCGTCATCAGATGCCTCGTTTGCATTACTGCCCCAGCATACATGGCGGATGGCTATTGTATAGCGACACCGCATGGCTGTCAGTGGCTGTCCACCACGAACTGTAGTGGACTGTGGGCGCAATGGACGGGAAAGTCTGGAATATGTCCTCGATACTACCAGCGGTAGATTATCCAGCGCGGTACCACAAGATTGGGTTCCAGATTGGAGTAGCGCGATTCAAGCGAACCATCACCATCCTGGTCGACCAGGTAGTAGGGGTAACCGATGCGTGGCACGATCTTGACCATGTATAGCTGGTTATTGATCCGGTACTCATAAATGATGTCCTCCCCACGCTTGGTGATTTTCACCTCGGGCTGAAGTTCCTGTTCCTCGCTGAGTCCGGAGGGGGGGGGTGGGGGTGAAATATCGGGCAGCGGCATGGGTGGTGGCGGCGGGACATCCGGGACGGGTGCCGGCGGGTATTCGGCGCGTACCGCCAGACAGGACAGCATCAACAGGGTCAAGAGGACAAGTCTGTTCATGATTTTCATTCCGGTTCCCCATGCGGCGCTCCCGTCCAGCATGGCGCATGTTTCAGTCTCTTTATAGATTCGCCAGAGATTCCTTCACTTATCTTGAGGATAACATTCACAGCAGTTCAACACCTATCCATCACAGGAAGACACCGGTAAATATTTTTCCGTTGGCGCCAGTATGCCTTGGGAGATCTTGCACAGAATTCGGCCGATAGGCCCTCGTAACAGCGCCTGTTTCACTACACACCGATCTGTTGTTTGCCTCCAGACAGGCCGGGGTTTCTGGTGCTTCTTCTCATAATATGCTGATTTTTCATTTAAAAAGATGATATGAGCAGCATTGATGGTACCATGTTCGTGCATCCTGACACGGTTACCCGCGACAATACCCGGCCGAACGTACGAGCCTTTGCCGATGAACGATACAACAGCCGCCCCCTTTGTTCTTGTCGATGCATCATCTTACCTGTATCGGGCCTTTCATGCGCTGCCGCCGTTGACTACATCCCGCGGGGAACCGACCGGCGCAATCTACGGCGTCATCAATATGCTGCGCAGTCTGTTGACGGAATACCAGCCTCGCTATCTCGCGGTGGTTTTCGACGCCCGCGGCAAGACCTTTCGGGATGACCTGTTCGCCGAGTACAAGGCCAACCGTCCGCCGATGCCTGATGAACTGGCCGCGCAGGTTGAACCGCTGCATGCACTGGTGCAGGCGCTCGGTTTGCCGCTGCTGCAGGTGCCGGGCGTGGAAGCGGATGATGTCATCGGCACGCTGGCTCGACAGGCAGCCGCCGAGGGTATCGAGACGCTGATCTCGACCGGGGACAAGGACATGGCGCAGCTGGTCGGCCCGCATGTCACCCTGGTCAACACCATGTCGCGCAGCGTGCTGGATCGCGAGGGGGTCATCGAGAAATTCGGCGTACCCCCGGAGCGCATCGTGGAGTTGCTGGCGCTCATGGGGGACAGTTCGGACAACATTCCGGGTATCCCCAAGGTCGGGCCAAAGACCGCCGCCAAGTGGCTGAACGACTTCGGTTCCCTGGACATCCTGCTGGCCCGGGCCGAGGAGATCAAGGGTAAGGTGGGCGAGAGCCTGCGCGCCAACCTCGATACCCTGGCCTTGTCGCGACAGCTGGCGACCATCCACTGCAATGTCGAGCTGGACGTCGGGCCGCGGGATTTGCGGCCGGGTGAGGCGGATACCGGACAGCTGCGGAACTGGTATACCCGGCTGGAGTTCTCGCGCTGGCTGAGTGAACTGGATGCCCGCCGCCCGAACGAGACCGTTCATTCAGATGTCGCGCCTCCCGTGCTGGAGGATTACGCCATGATCGTTACCCAGGCGCAGCTCGACGCGTGGCTGTCTCGACTGCAGGCGGCAGAACTATTCGCATTCGATACCGAAACCACCAGCCTCAACTACATGGCCGCCCGCATCGTCGGTGTGTCATTCGCGGTCAAGGCGGGCGAGGCCGCCTATGTGCCGCTGGCACACGACTATCCCGGTGCCCCGGAGCAACTGGATCGCGATGCGGTGCTCTCACAACTGCGCCCGCTGCTGGAGGACCCGCACCGCTACAAGGTCGGGCATCACATCAAGTACGATCGCAACGTTCTGGCCAACCACGGCATCACGCTGGAGGGCATTCGCTTCGACACCATGCTGGAATCCTACGTGCTCGACAGCACGGCCACTCGCCATGATATGGATTCGGTGGCGATGAAATACCTCGGTCACACCAACATCACCTATGAGGATGTGGCCGGTAAAGGGGCAAACCAGCTGGACTTCAACCAGGTGCCACTCGAGCAGGCCGCGCCGTATGCCGCCGAGGACGCGGACGTTACCCTGCGCCTGCACCAGGCCATGTGGCCGATACTCGCGCAGTCGCCTGCGCTCGAGAAAATCTATCGCGAGATCGAGTTGCCGCTGGTGACGGTGCTTTCCGACATGGAGCAGGCCGGAGTGGCCATCGACACTGCGATGCTGGCCCGGCAGAGTACGGAGCTGGCGCATCGCATCGTCGACATCGAGCAGGAGGCGCACCGCGAAGCCGGCCAGCCGTTCAACCTGGGTTCGCCCAAGCAGATCCAGGAGATTCTGTACGACAAGCTGCACCTGCCGGTGCTCGCCAAGACACCGAAAGGCGCGCCCTCGACGGCGGAGGCGGTGCTGCAGGATCTGGCGCTCGATTATCCGCTGCCGCGCCTGATCCTGGATTATCGCTCCCTCAGCAAGCTGAAATCGACCTATACGGACCGGCTGCCGGAACAGATCGACCCACGCACCGGTCGCGTCCACACCTCCTATCATCAGGCAGTCGCCACCACCGGGCGCTTGTCATCGTCCGATCCCAACCTGCAGAACATCCCGGTTCGCACCGAGGAGGGGAGGCGTATACGACAGGCCTTCATCGCCCGGCCGGGTTATGCCGTGCTCGCGGCCGATTATTCGCAGATCGAATTGCGCATCATGGCCCACCTGTCTGCGGATGAGGGCCTGTTGCGCGCCTTCACCACCGGCGCGGACATACATCGCGCCACAGCCGCCGAGGTTTTCGGCGAGGCGCCGGAGGCGGTTACCTCCGACCAGCGACGTTCCGCCAAGGCCATCAACTTCGGTCTGATCTACGGTATGTCCGCTTTCGGTCTGGCGCGGCAGCTGGGTATCGCACGGGGAGCGGCTCAGGAATACATCGACCTGTATTTCAGACGCTATCCGGGTGTCCTGGCCTATATGGAGGCGACCCGTTGTCAGGCGCGCGAGCAGGGGTATGTCGAAACAGTTTTCGGACGGCGCTTGTATCTTCCCGATATCAAGTCCACCAATGCACAACGCCGTGCGGCGGCGGAACGCACCGCGATCAATGCGCCCATGCAGGGAACGGCGGCGGACATCATCAAGCGCGCCATGATCCGGCTGCACGGTTGGGTCAGGAACCAGCATGATCTCGATATCACCATGATCATGCAGGTGCATGATGAACTGGTTTTCGAAGTGGCTGACTCACAAATCGAGGAAGCGGGGGCGCGGGTAAGGGATTCCATGGTCGGGGCGGCTGATCTCAAGGTGCCGCTGGTGGTGGACATCGGTGCGGGAAGGAACTGGGATGAAGCCCACTGAGCAAGACCACATTCCCATGTGATGTTCAGTGAAGCGTCTATCGCAACCAATTTGACGAAGAGACAGAACGAAAAAACCGGAAATCAACATTGCAATGAACAATACAATATATATAAATTACTGTTATTTAATAAAAATTAAATAATGCACCATTCATATATGGTGATTAATTAATATCTAGAGTTGTCTACAGATAGTTGTTAGTGATGAGCATCGAGGTGTGGATGTGCTCTTCTCATGGGTAAACTAATCCACTGCACGCACTCCGATTATGGGTGACAACGAGATGATTTTGCATTCCCGGTGAACTTTTTCGGGATGCCCCGGTCAGACTTTACGAGCACGATGGTGCTCACCCGCTTCCCTCCCTGAGCGGGTATTCCTCCTACCCGGTAACACTACCGGGCTTAATGATACCCCGGCTACTCCCCCTTGCCGGGGTTCTTTTTTTGTGTGAAGAAAACACACCCTGAAATGCAACCGCGTTTTGTACGTGTCACCGGTGATTCATGACGCTTCCTGGCATCGATCAAGCCTGTTGTCATGACGTCGCCAATGATCCGGGAAGTGATTCTGCTCATGGAGCGATGCCTGAACACTGTCGTCTCGAGGTATCAATGTGCATCCCTGGCTAGCAAATTCGAAGTGACGTGTTGCGGCATGCTCCTCAGGCATCTTCAGTGGGGAATTCCAGCCAATGGTCCAGGATCGCGCGCGCCTCATCAGCTCCACTGGGGGTCAGCGCGGAAAAAAGTTGTACGGTGGCCGTTGGATGCAATTCAGCGAGTTGCCTTCGAACTTCAAGCAGCGCCGCCTTGGCTGGACCGCGCTTGAGCTTGTCGGCCTTGGTGAGCAAGACATGAAGGGACAGGTCGGCTTCACGAGTCCAGGAGAGTATCTGCCGGTCTAAGTCCTTCAGCGGATGGCGGATATCCATTAACAGGATCACGCCCCTGAGTGAGTGCCGCGATTCCAGGTAGTGCTCGACAGCATGCTGCCAACGTACCTTGACTTCCTTTGGCACCCTGGCATAGCCATAGCCAGGGAGGTCGACCAGTCGGCGATTATCATCCACACGGAAGAAGTTGATGTGCTGTGTACGTCCGGGGGCCTTGCTGGTACGCGCCAGGGCATTCTGAGTGGTGATGACGTTCAGCGCGCTGGACTTGCCGGAATTGGAGCGACCGGCGAAAGCGACCTCAAACCCGGTATCAGGCGGCGCCTGCCGGACGTTCGGGGCGCCGAGTTGAAAGGACGTGCATTGATAATGGTTTTTCATCATGATGCGACTCGGGATATCAGGAAATGACAGCATTAGACGTGAGATCCGGCGTAATGGAAACCCGTTTCAGGCGGGTTGAGCCGAGTCGACCCGTTGTCCCACAGTTGACCCTCCGTCATTTGGCTGGTATACAAGGGTCCCATTTTTTTCCGTCCTGTTGGCGGGTCAGTTGCCAGCCACAGTCACTAGATTCAACCGGCCATGAACCCGCATCGGCGCGGTGACAGGAGTAGGTCAGATATGAAGAACTGGATTGTTGCAACTCTTGGATTATTAACAATATTAACGTCTTACGGCACCTCGCTTGCAGCGGGAGATCCGGTGGCCGGGAAGGAAAAATCAGCCAGCTGCGCTGCCTGTCATGGCGCTGACGGCAACAGTGTCAACCCCGAGTGGCCCAAGCTTGCCGGCCAGCATGCGGGATACATCGTCAAGCAGTTGACCTATTTCAAGGATGGTGAACGAGTCAACGAGACCATGAAAGGCATGGCCTCGAATCTGACCGAGCAGGATCGTGAAGATCTCGCGGCCTATTTTTCCAGCCAGAAGGAGAAAATCGGCGTCGCGGATCCTTCATTGGTAGAACTCGGGCAGAAAATTTACCGCAGCGGTAATGCCTCCAGTGGCATTGCCCCCTGCATGGGCTGCCATGGTCCGAACGGGGCAGGTAATCCGGCCGCCAACTACCCGGCCTTGCGTGGCCAGAATGCCAAGTACGTCGAAAACCAGCTGCGCGGTTTCGCCAGCGGGCAGCGGCAGAATGAAAACGCCAAGAAGATGATGCAGATCCTGGCATCGAGAATGACGGATCGTGAAATTCGCGCCGTCGCTTCCTATATTCAGGGACTGCACTAGGCTACGTATAATAGTCGGCCCGCCCCGCACGGGGCGGGCCTGATTCTCCCGCAGCCCGGGCCTCACTGAGCTGCCGAAGCGCAAGCGATTGTTACCCAAAGAGCTTGTCAGCGCGTTACTATATTTCCACGATGGCGTTATTACCTCAAGGAACGCCGCCGAGACCAGTAGCATTCATCATTCCGGAGCTGCCAATGAAGATCACGACCAAATGGCTGTCTGCTGTACTCCTCCCCTTCGTCATATCGACTGCCTGGGCCGCAGCGGGTTACGTGGAAGGCACGCAATACACGCGCCTCGCCTCACCGCAGCCGACCTCCGCTCCCGACAAGATCGAGGTCGTGGAAATGTTCTCGTATGCGTGTCCGCATTGTTTTCATATGGAAGCGGAACTCGAGGAATGGCTGAAAGCGAAACCCGATGATGTCGTATTTGTTCGCTTGCCCGTGGTTTTCAGACCGGACTGGGAACTGCTGGCAAAGGCTTATTTCACCGCCGAGATACTCGGTGTACTGGACAAGACACACGAGGCGCTGTTTGAGGCCATTCATGTGAAAAATGAGAAAATCGGTGATGAGGCGGCGATGCAGGCCTTTTTCGTTAGCCAGGGCGTTTCCGCGGATGATTTCAAAAAGACCTTCGACTCCTTTGAGGTCGATATGAAGGTCCGAAACGCCAAAGACATGACCCGCCGCTATGCCATCACCGGCGTTCCGACCTTCATCGTCAACGGCAAGTTCAGCACCAGCGCCTCCCTGGCCGGCAGCAACGAAAAAGGTCTCGGCGTGAAAGAGCTCAATGAAAAAACACTCGGGGTGATCGATTATCTGGTCGAACAGGAACGCGAAGCCGGCAAACCGGCCTCGACCGCCGCGAAACCGCAGTGAGCCGGATTGCCTGACACGCTTCCTTCCCGCCGGTAGCAACACGCAAGGATACGCTTCGTCATGAAGGCCGCTGAGCTGTTCGTTCGCTGCCTGGAGAATGAGGGCGTTGAATATGTCTTCGGGATACCCGGTGAGGAAAACCTGGATGTCATGGATGCGTTGCTGGATTCCTCCATCCGTTTTATCACCACGCGCCATGAACAGGGCGCGGCGTTCATGGCGGATGTCTACGGCCGCCTCACCGGACGCGCCGGTGTCTGTCTGTCCACGCTGGGGCCGGGTGCCACCAACCTGATAACCGGCGTGGCTGACGCCAATCTCGATCATGCGCCGCTGGTGGCGATTGCCGGACAGGCCGGAACCACGCGTCTGCACAAGGAATCCCATCAGGTCCTGGATCTGGAGAAGCTGTTCCACTCGGTCACCAAATACTCGGCCAGTCTGCTGGAACCCGAGATCATTCCGGAAGTGGTGCGCAAGGCGTTCAAGCTGGCGCAATCGGAGAAGACCGGCGCCACGTTCATCGAATTTCCGGAAAACATCGCGGAGATGGAGGTCGAACAGGACGTGCTGCCGGTGATCCGGCCGCTCGACCCCGAGCCACCGGCTGAAAATGTCGATCAGGCCGCACGCCTGATCAGCGAAGCGCGCAATCCGATCATCCTCGCAGGTAACGGTGTCGTGCGCGCGCGGGCATGGCGGCAACTGGCGGACTTTGCCGGCAAGCTGAATATCCCGGTGGCCAATACCTTCATGGCCAAGGGCGTGATTCCCTTCCGGCATCCCTCCGCCCTGGGCAGCGCCGGCCTGCAGGCCAATGATTATGTAAGCTGTGGCTTCAATCGCGCGGATGTGATCATCTGCGTAGGCTACGACCTGGTCGAATACCATCCCTACCTGTGGCACCCGACACGCGACCGCACCATTATTCATATCGACCGCTCGCCGGCCGAGGTCGACGCCTTCTATCCGGTGAAGGTGGCCGTCACCGGGGATTTAAAGCACGCCCTCGTGCGCATCGCCGATCTCGTGAAACCGCACCAGGGTCACCACATGCGCCCCCTGCGCGAGGCCCTGATCGAGGAGATGAAGCAGCATCGCGATGACACGGAATATCCCGTCAAGCCCCAGAAAATCATCTGGGATCTGCGCACGGTGCTGGATCTCGAGGACATCGTCATCTGCGACGTGGGCGCGCACAAGATGTGGATGGCGCGCATGTTCCGCTGTGAATATCCGAATACCTGCCTGATTTCAAACGGGTTCGCCAGCATGGGGATCGCCGTGCCCGGCGCGATCGCCGCACAATTGGTGCACCCGGAACGCCGTATCGTCGCCGTTACCGGAGATGCCGGCTTTATGATGAACTCCCAGGAAATCGAGACGGCGATGCGCTGCAAGCTGCCGATCGTTATACTGATATGGAACGACTGCAGCTACGGGTTGATTGAGTGGAAACAGCTCAACTACTTCGGCCGCACCTCGCATGTGCATTTCACCAACCCGGACTTCGTGAAATACGCCGAGTCATTCGGCTGCAGGGGTTACCGGGTCGGGCGCACACAGGACCTGCAGGACATTCTGAGGGAGGCGCTCGCCAGCAACACGGTAAGCATCATTGACTGCCCTGTCGATTACCGGGAGAACATCAAATTCACCGAGCAAATGGGCAAACTGGTATGTCCGACCTAGCCACAATGGCGCTGCAGCCCAAGCCGGGTGACGATGTTATCGACAACGCCGGCCAGCACATTCGCCTGCTGAGCTACAACATCCAGACCGGCATACGCACGACGCGTTACAGTCACTACGTTACGCACAGCTGGAAACATGTCCTGCCGCACGCACAGCGTTTCAGCAATCTGGACCGGGTTGCCAGCCAGATCCGGGATTATGACATCGTCGGACTGCAGGAGGTCGATGCCGGCAGCCTGCGCAGCGGCTATGTCAATTTAACCCAGTACCTGGGTGAGAAGGCGCAGTTCCCGTTCTGGTATGACCAGACCAACCGTCATCTGGGGCGCTTTGCCCGGAACAGCACCGGGCTGTTGAGCCGCTTCAGCCCCACCGAGATCAGCGAACACCGCCTGCCGGGGCGCATACCCGGCCGCGGCGCCCTGTTGATCCGTTACGGTACCCGTCAGGATGCCCTCGTGGTGCTGATCCTGCACCTGGCGCTGGGCCGTCGCGCGCGCCTGCGTCAGCTCGGCTATGTCAGTGAACTGATCAACGAATACCGCCATGTGATCCTGATGGGCGACCTGAACTGCCGCTCGCAGAGCGCGGAGATGAATTTTCTGATCAACCGTACCATGATGCAGGAACCCTTTCATGGACTGCATACCTTCCCGAGCTGGTGCCCGCAGCGCAACATCGATCATATCCTGGTGACGCCGACCCTTCGGGTCGACCGCATCAAGGTCCTGAACTACTCGCTCTCCGATCACCTGCCGGTATCGATGGATATCACCCTGCCGGACACCATCCACCTTAGCGCCTGAACGCCGATTATTTTCCCTGCCCGGCGAACCACCGGGCTATTTCCGTCTGCCCTGAAACGTGGCAGTCCCGCCGTGGTCATCGGGTTGGATTTTTAAGCCAGGATTAATCCCGGCAGTCTATGCTCTCCCCTGACCATCGGTTGAGGAGCAAGACTATGGAACAGGGTGAAGTCAGGGTCTGGGACCCCTTCGTGCGAATCTTTCACTGGCTGTTGGTGCTGCTGTTTACGCTGGCCTATGTCACCGGTGAGGATTGGTTGAGCCTGCATGTCAACGCGGGCTATGCCGTGTTCGGCCTGGTGCTGATGCGCGTACTGTGGGGCGTCGTCGGTACGCCGCATGCCCGTTTCAGTGATTTTGTGTATCGTCCGTCCCGGGTGATTGCGTTCATGAAGGATACGCTGGCGCTACGCGCCCGGCGCTATCTCGGCCACAATCCGGCGGGCGGCGCCATGATTCTGCTCATGCTGGTCAGCCTGTTGCTGGTATCCGTGTCCGGCTTTGCGGTCTACGGTATCGAGAAAGGGGCCGGCCCGCTCGCCATGCTGGCCGGATCGGGCGAATCCCTCGAGAAAGTATTCGAGGAAGTGCACGAATTTTTCGCCAATTTCATGGTGCTGCTGGTGGTGGTCCACATTGCCGGCGTCGTCGTGGAAAGCCTGATCCATCGGGAGAACCTGGTGAAGGCCATGCTGAACGGCCGCAAGCGCGCCCGGGATGAAGAGTGAGGAGCGCACCATGAACATCAAGGCAGCCATTTTCAGCGCCATCGCCGTCCTGGGAACCCTCGGTCTGTTGTGGGTCGGCTACCAGGGCATGGACAGCCAGCAGCGGGAACACGAGGAAGACGAAGAGACCGAACAGGCCAGGGAACAGCCGGAGATGCGCGAACACGACGCGGTTCGCGCCATCAAGCAGCGTGGTGATATCCTGTCACTCGATCAGATTCTCCGGGACGCACGCGGACAGCATACCGGCCGTGTGCTGGATAGCGAACTGGAGCAGAAAGACGGTCGCTACGTCTACGAGGTGGAACTGGTGGATGATCAGGGTCGAGTGTGGGAGATGAAGTTCGATGCCAGGACCGGCGAGGTATTGAGAGAAAAGCAGGGGGATTGATTTGCGACTGCTGCTGGCCGAGGATGACCCCGAACTCAGTGCACGCCTGGGACGTTTCCTCGGCAGGCAGGGGTTCGCCGTCGACAGTTGCGCCGACGGCGTGGAGACGGAATTCAGCGGCCGCGAGACTGCCTATGACGTGATCGTGCTCGATCTCGGTCTGCCCAAACGCCCGGGTCTCGACGTGCTGGCCAACTGGCGCAAGGCCGGGATCAAGACGCCGGTGCTGATCCTCACGGCGCGTGATACCTGGCAGGAGAAGGTGCAGGGTCTGCAGCAGGGCGCAGACGACTACCTCACCAAGCCCTTCCGGGAAGAGGAATTGCTGGCGCGCTTGCAGTCCCTGATCCGCCGCAATACACAGACCGTCGGTGAAGCTCTGAGCATCAACGACTGGGTGCTGGACGAGGCGACCCAGTCGGTCAGCCGGCAGGGCGAGCGCTGGGAACTGACCGGGATAGAATTCCGCCTGCTGCGTTATTTCATGCTCCACCCGGGCCGCATACTGTCGAAGTCGCGTCTCACCGAGCATGTCTACGAGCAGGATGCCGACAAGGACAGCAACGTCATCGAGGTCTATGTCAATCGCTTGCGGCAGAAGCTGGGCAATGAGGTCATCACCACCAAACGCGGGCAGGGCTACGTCTTCGGCAAGCTGCCATGACTTCGTTGCGCTCCCGCCTGGGCATCGGGCTGGTCGCGAGCCTGGTCGTAATGATCGGGCTGCTGTGGCTCATGGTCGGGCAGTCGGTGGAGGTGCTGCTGGAACAGCAGATGGCCTCACGGCTGGCCCACGACGGGGAAGCCCTCCTTGGCGGCATGCGCATCGAGGCCGATGGCCGGGTACTGCTGCAGGAGCGGCGCATCCCGGGCATCTACCAGCAACCCTACTCGGGGCATTATTTCCAGGTCGAAGCCGGTGGTCAGGCCACGCGTTCACGTTCGCTGTGGGACGTGATGCTGCCGGTACCCGATGTGGCGGCGGGTGAAACGCAGGTCAGCTACATCACCGGACCGCAGCAGCAACCGCTGCTGCTCTGGGCGCGCGGCTATCAAAAACAGGGCAGGGAGGTGCGGATCGCCGTCGCAGAGGACCTCCTGGCGCTGAAGGAAGGCATCGCGCAGTTTCGCTGGCAGCTGGCTGCCTGGTCGCTGGCGATGGTCCTTATCCTGCTGCTTATCCAGCAGTACATCGTGATCCGGTCGCTGCGACCGGTTTCGGCCGCCGCCGCCGATATCGAGCGTCTGGAACACGGAGAGATCAGCGCATTGCCCGAGCAGGTCCCGAAGGAAGTACGCCCGCTGGTGCAGGCCATTAACCGGCTGCTCGAGCGCCAGCGTCAGCGCCTGCTGCGTTCCCGGGAGGCGCTCGGGAATCTGGCGCACACCATCAAGACTCCGCTGACGCTGCTGCAGCAACTGGCCCGGGAAAAGCTGGCGGAGGCCGATCCCGATACCTATGAACAACTGGAACACTACAGCCGGCAGATCAACGAGCGGGTGAACCAGTCGCTGCGCCGCGCGCGCCTGGCCGGTGACGGCCTCGGCGCCGGCCGCTTCGACCTGCAGCAGGATCTGCCGGTGCTGGTCGACACTCTGAACCGCTTGCATCGCGAACGCCGCATCACCCTGCGCACCCGGTTCAATGACATCACGCAGCTGCCGCTCGAACAGCAGGATGGAATGGAGTTGCTGGGCAATCTGCTGGACAACGCCTGGAAATGGGCTGCATCCACGGTGAGTCTCACGCTCAGCGGACCGGATCCACTCATGCTCATCGTCGAGGACGACGGGCCGGGGGTCGATGCGGCGGCGATGCAATCGCTGGCGCAGCGCGGCGTGCGCCAGGACGAGAATCTACCGGGCCACGGCATCGGCCTGTCGATCGTGAGGAACCTGGTGGATGAAATCGGAGGTGAA
>Ga0210073_1000012_pt1 | contig 35759 bp, 33 predicted proteins | sample Browns_ThreeSqC__2_FD_184853 | JGI IMG/M metagenome (GOLD analysis project Ga0210073, IMG submission 184853) | Wetland microbial communities from San Francisco Bay, California, USA, that impact long-term carbon sequestration - Browns_ThreeSqC_D2... | ecosystem: Environmental > Aquatic > Marine >...
CCTCCGGGCTGGCCCTACCATGTCTGCACCTCAGATCGCCACCCTCGATTTCAAAGACGAGGTAGAACTCCTGGACACCTCGGGCGGATGGGGGAGGATTCGGGAGGTGCGGCGCGATATTGTCGGTTGGTCCAATATGCGCTATCTGGCGCCGGTGAAGGCGGACCCTCAATAGTCCATTCCCCCCCATCTGGCTCCAGGCCGGCTCGAGGGCAACGACCATCCGGCTCTTCGTCCTCAGCCCCATCACCGCACCGGCGGTGCCGCCCCATCGGGTGCCGGTCGAATAGAACCCGGTCTCGTCGCTCATGTCGCTCAGGTTGGCGCCTCCGATAAACCCGAAATACTTGTACTGGGCGGCCAGCCGGTAGGGCAGGGTCAGGCCCAGGACCACGAAGAGGGCGGTGAGATTCAACCCTCGGGACAGCGTGCGCATGGGTTTCTCCTTGACAATGTGATAGAGAGATCAGGCGGTGTGAGCCACCGGTTGATCGGAGCTTCCGCCCTGTGCGTCCTGCCCATCTTGTCCGTCCTGTCCCCCTTGTCCGTCACTGCTGTCGAGCCACGTAGGTCTCCGCCTCATTCAGGGCGGGCTGCCGCGTCCCGCCATCAGCAACGTCGAGAAGCTCCTGGTAGAAGGCGTGCGCTGAAGCATCGTCACCGAGGGCGCGGGCCGACCGCGCGGCACCCAGCAGGCTGTTGAAACGCTTCGGATAGAGCTCCAGTGAACGCCGGTACGCCGCGAGGGCTTCGGCTGGCTGCTGCTGATCCGTGAGCAGGTCTCCCAGGAGCTCCTGGGCGGGAAGCGTGGGTCCCGGAGTCACCGCAGGCTTCGGCGTCACGGCTTCGAGCTCGGCGGCCTCACGCATCAGGGTGACGCTGGATGCCCGTTGCCCCTCCGCGTGGGCCAGCCAGGCGTTCAGCTCGAGGCCGAGCATTCGGATGTTCCGGGCAAACAGGTCCTCTCCCGCCTGACGGGTCGCGGTGTCGAGTTCCTCGAGGCGCTTGGCGGCCGCCCTGGCTTCGGGGATGTTGCCAAGATGCACCGCACCCAGGCCTCGCGCGAACAGCCCGACCGCCTCCGCCCAGGTGAAGCGGCCCCAGTCGAGCGTCGCGGGCTGGCGGGGAACCAGCGCCGCCGCCTCGCTCCAGGCGTGCCGTTCCAGTGCGTAGCGGGCCCGCGTGGACGTCAGGTGAAACGCCGTCTTGAAGGTTGGTTCCAATCGGGTGGTGGCTTGCAGCCGCGTCAACTGCGCGGCCGCCTGCTCGTCGGCGCCCTGCTGGAGATACGCATAGATCAGATACTCAACCGTGTGGGGGAACTCATCCCAGACGAACTCTCCATGGTCCCCCGCGGGATACTCCAGGGCTGCCTCCGCCGCCCGGAGGTTTCCCCGGATCACGCCGTTCCAGTCTCCCAGTCGGGTATAGATGTGCGTCGGCATATGGATCGCATGGGGATTGCCCGGAGCGATCGCTTCGTACTTGCGGGTGATCTCCAGCAATTCCCGCTCGCGGCCCGGCACATCATTGGCATGGACGAGGTAGTGCATGGCACCCGGGTGATCCGGATTCCGTTGGTACACGCGGAGGAGGATTGCCGCGGCCCGATCCGCATGCTCTCTGGAGATGGTATTCGTGGGGGTGGTGGCCAGGTGGGCCAGGGCGTAAAACACCGCCGCTTCGGGGTCATCCGGAAAGGCCGCGTATACCGCTTCCATGGCGTGCTCCCACCGGCGGATCCGGAGCCAATAATCCGGCGACGCCGGCTCCAGGAAGAACGCCTCTGCCGCCGCCACGAACAGTCGTTCCCGCTCCGTGGGCGGTTGCAGCGCCTTCGCCCGCTGCACCGACTCCCATCCCCGCTCCAGCGCTTCCGGTCCCGGCCGCGTCGGCCAGAGCGGCTGAAACAGCGTCATCGCGATGCCCCAATGCGCCATGGCGCACCGGGGATCGGTCGAGGCGACTCGCTGAAATTCCTCCCGGGCTTGTGGATATGTCATGTGATGCAGCAGGGCGACGGCTCGATTGAATTCCCCCTGGGCCTGCTTCGAGCAGCTAATGGGAAAGTCAACCGTGCCCAGGTCGTGGCCGGCGTGTTGCGGGATCTGGCCTCTCTTTTCGCCCCCACAGCTCCCCAGCAGGACCACCACGGCGGCACCGGGGTAGAGGAAAACCCGACGAGCTGTTAGTGACCTGATCGAGTCCCGCCTGGGTAGCCTGCCCTGCGTCATCTGTGCTTCTTCCATTGCTGGGAGCTAGGAGAAAGAGGCACGAGGCAAGGGGCAAGAGGCAAGGGGCAAGAGAAGAGGCATCGGGCATCAGGTACCGAGATCCCTCGGGCCCCTCCCTTCGGTCGGGGTCCCTCGGGATGACCCAGAATTGTCCCCTGACTGACTCCACTCAGTCCTCAGCCCTCAGCCCTGTCTTTACTCTGCTCGTGACCAGCGCGATCGGGAGCCCGATCAGGAACATGTGGACGGCGATGCTCATCCCGATCCAGAGCGGGTCCTTCGAGGTGGGGCCAAAGGCGGAAAGCGGGAGGACGATGTAGTTCATGATGCCGTACAGGAGGATGCCGTAGAATTCCCCACAAGGGACGGGCCGCTGCCAGAGCAGCGGCCACCGGCGGGCGACCAGCCAGTAGGTGAGGGACATGCTGGTCGCGATGAAGAAGTGGAGGAACAGGCCGAGGGCCGCGGTCGCGCCGCCGCCTTCGAAGGCTGCCTTGCCGAGCAGGCCGGAGGCGACTGACTGCAGGATGCGCTGGGGTGATACCTGGCGCTTGATGGCCCAGAAGGTACAGGCGTAGACGATGTCACAGGTTCCGGCGACCAGTCCACCGGCCAGCACGTACGCCCCGGGGGACCGCTGCCCCGCCACCGCAGCCCGCGGAGCCGGTGCACTCATGGGAACTCGCTTGGAAGTGGTATCGCTTGGTAGACGGGATTGGGGGGAGGGGGAAGCACAGGCCGGAAGGGCACAAGACACAAGTCACAAGCTGCAGGCTACCAAGCTGCGACTTGTGACTTGCGACCTGTGGCCTCCGACCATTCGGTTACTCAGTCGGGTTCCCCCGTTCCCCCGTGCCCCCGTTCTATAGTTCCCCCAGCGAGCTTGCGTGCTGGCCGCGTCCGAGTACCCTAAAACAGGCCGTTCCACCGTGTTCCTATGTCATTCTCGCGACTCGTCCCGCAGGAGCCTCTATGTCCCACCCCCTTCCACCCGGCACTGCCGCCCCCAGCTTCACGCTCCACGCAACCCCGGATCAGCTGGTGTCGCTCGAGGAGTTTCGGGGCAATCCCTTGATCCTGGCCTTCTATCCCGCGGACTTCAGCCCGGTCTGTGGCGACCAGATGGCGCTATACAATGAGCTTCACCCCGAGTTCCACCGCTTCAAAGCCGAGCTGCTGGGCATCTCGGTGGACGGAGCGTGGTGCCATGCGGCGTTCAAGGAAGCGCGGAACCTGCACATGACCCTGTTGAGCGACTTCGAGCCCAAGGGGGAAGTGGCGCGGAAGTACGGGGTCTACCGTGAGGGCGACGGAACCACCGAGCGGGCGCTGTTCGTCATCGACGCCGAAGGCATCATTCGCTGGAGCTACGTCTCGCCGGTGGGCGTCAATCCCGGCGCGGACGGGATCCTCGAGGCCCTGGAGGCGCTCCCCAAGTCGGAGGCCGCGGGCGCGCGGAGCGGTCGATGAGTGGCGGGCGACTCACGCTCCCAGTTGGCGCGCGGGACCACATCCAGGGCGACGCCAAGGCGGCGGTGACCCTCGTCGAGTACGGCGACTATGAGTGCCCACACTGTGGCCGGGCCTATCCCATCGTCAAGCGGGTGCAGCAGCGCCTGGGCAAGAAGCTCCGCTTCGTGTTCCGTAATTTCCCGATCTCGGAGGCTCACCCGCACGCCGAACACGCGGCAGAGGCCGCGGAATCGGCGGGGCATGGAAACTCCAAGGCCTTCTGGAGCATGCATGATCTGATTTTCGAGCATCAGAGGGAAGGAGAGGCGGCCCTGGGCGATGCGGGCCTGGCCCGGCTGGCGGCCCAGGCGGGCGTCGACGGTCAGCAGGTCCTCGACGACCTCCGCGACTCCACCTACCGGGAGCGGGTGCGCGAGGACTTCATGAGCGGCGTCCGGAGCGGCGTCAACGGCACTCCGACATTCTTCATCGACGGCGTGCGGTACGACGGCTCATGGGACGAGGAGAGCCTGGTCGCGATTCTCGAGCGGGTGGGTGGCGCTACCCACGCATGAGTCCGAGCGGAGCCCGGCCGCGACCTCGGCCTGGGCTCCTCTGGCGATCCAGATCTACCGCTGGATCTGGCTGGCGGTCCTGGCCAGCAACCTCGGCACCTGGATGCAGACCGTGGGCGCCCAGTGGCTGCTGGTCAGTCTGCCCAACGCGGCGGCCCTCGTCGCCCTGGTGCAGACCGCCGACACGCTGCCCGATCTCATTCTCGCGCTTCCGGGCGGCGCCCTCGCCGACATCTTCGACCGGCGTCGGTTCCTGATCGTCGTACAGGTCCTCCAGATCATCGCCGGTATCGGACTCACCTGGCTCACCTTCCAGGGCCAGATGACTCCGCCCCTACTGCTCGGCTTCACCTTCATCCTGGGCGCGGGCTCGGCGTTGCAGACGCCGGCCTACGAGGCGCTCATTCCCGAGCTGGTCCCCCGAAGCGAACTGCCCGCCGCCGTGGCGCTGGGGAGCGTCAACGTGAACCTGGCTCGCGCGGTGGGCCCGGCCCTCGCGGGGATCCTCGTCGCACGGCTCGGCATCGGCGCGGTCTTCGCCATCAACACCGTCACCTTCGTGTTTCTGCCGATCGTGCTCCTGCTATGGCGCCCGCCGGCCGCGGCGACAGCCCCATCTCCCGAGCGGTTCGTCTCCGCGCTCCGCGCCGGGGGACGCTACGTCCGTTACTCGCCGATAACTCAGCGGATCCTGGTCCGCCTCGGTCTCTTCGTCTTCCCGGCCACCGCGATCTGGGCCCTCCTGCCGCTGGTCGCCAGCCACCGCCTCGGCCTCGATGCCGAAGGCTACGGATTCCTGCTCGGTGCGCTTGGGGGCGGTGCCGTCGCCGGAGCGTTCCTGCTGCCATGGCTCCGCGGCCGTTTCCCGGCCAATCCCCTGCTCGCCGCGGCGGGGGTGGTCTACGCGGTCGCGATGGTACTGCTGGTGAGCGTGCCTAACTCCCTGGTGGCCTTCCTGGCATTGGTGCCGGCCGGCGCCGCCTGGATCGCGGTGATCGTGGCGACCAACGCCGATATCCAGGTATTCCTCCCCGTGTGGGTACGGGCGCGAGGCCTGGCCACCTACCAGATGGTGCTGTTCGCCTCGCAGGCGGTGGGGGCGCTGGCCTGGGGACTCCTGGCCGAATGGACCGGGTTGGGGCCGGCCTTTGTGGCCGCCGCGGTGACGCTCTTGCTGGGGACGGCCACCTTTCGCCTCTGGCCCCTGTACGACGTCTACCGTCTTCCCACTGATCCCTCGGCACTCTGGGAGGAGCACAGTCTGGTACGGCAGTACGATCACGACGAGGGGCCCATCGTGGTCACCACCGCGTATACCGTGTCCGAAGAAAACGAGGAGGCGTTCTTGCGGGCGATGGTCGCGGTGCGGCTCTCCAGGCTCCGGACCGGCGCGATCAACTGGGAACTGTATCGCGAGGGGGAGACCGCCCAGCGGTTCGTGGAGATTTACCTGGTGACGACCTGGGGCGAGCACCTGCAGCAGCACGGCGGACGGCAGACCGCGGCGGACGCCGCCGTTGACCGCCGAGCGCGGGAGTTGGCGAGCTCCAAGCCGGTGACGAGACACTTCTTTCCCGCGGATCTCGTGGGGGATGATTGGGGGGGCAGCCTTGGAGGCCTCACGCCGTGAAAGTCGCCACCTGGAATGTGAACGGCATCCGCGCCCGCTCGGCTCAGTTCCGCGAGTGGCTGGACCAAGAGCGGCCGGACGTGGTCTGCCTGCAGGAGCTCAAGGCCGAGCTTCCCCAGATCCCGGAGGAGAGCCGGCATCCTGACTACCACGCTTTCTGGCACACGCTCAAGGGCTACAGCGGCGTCTCACTCCAGATCCGGAAGGAGCTGTTCGGCAACGAGCCCGCCTACAGCCATCCGGCCTTCGACATGGAGTCCAGAATCGTGCAGGCGGAGCTGGGCGATCTCATCGTCGCCTCGATCTACATGCCGAACGGCGGGAAGGACTACGGGGCCAAGCTCCGGTTTCTCACTCAGCTGACCGATTGGACCCGCCGGATGCGGGCCGAGGGCCGCGAGTTGCTGCTCTGCGGCGATATGAACATCGCGCGGACCGACCTGGACGTGCATCCGAGGGAGCGGAAGCCCGACACCATCGGCCAACGTCCCGACGAACGGGCCCTGTTCGAATCGCTGCTGAGCACCGGCCTGGTGGACCTGAACCGGGCGTTCGATCCCGACAATCCAGGGCTGTTCACCTGGTGGGCCCCGTGGCGGAACCTGCGGGCCCGCAACATTGGCTGGAGACTCGACTACCTGCTGGCCTCACCCAAAGTGGCGGACCAGACCCTGAGTTGCGTGGTGCAGGCAGAGGTCGGGACGAGTGACCACGCCCCCGTGGTGATGACGACGCCCTAGGGGCGGATCAGCTGGCATAGACGAGGTCGGGGTCACCGAGCCTTGCCTGGGAATCGACGTCCGCGCACGAACCGCAGGCCCTTGTGACGCCTCGCTGGGCTGGGGATGACTCCTCCGTCCGCCTGACCGCACTGCCCGCCTCTTCCGCCCTGACCGCCTCGTTCCTCCCGTTCCCCCGTTCAGCGACTCCCGTATTCCGTGAAGACGTAGTCTCTCGTCTTTACGATCATGTGGCAGGTGAATCCACACTTGGCGTCATGCCCTTGCGGCGGCGTGGCGGTTGTGTCGGCGGGGGTAAACTTGCCGGAAGCGGGGTCATACGCGAACGCGGCCCATCCCCAGCCGCCGCTGTCCTGGAACCGCTTGCTGTCCTTCACCATGAAGTCGACGTCATGTTGAACGCCCGGCACCGTCGCGGCGGGGAAGGTCTCCAGCTTTTTCGGGATCCAATGGATCTTCGTCATCTTGGAGCCATCAGGCCACGGCTTGCCGTTTCCGGGAATACCGGACTTGTAGGCGTCGATCATCACGGGATTGGCGAGGATCGCCGCGATCGCGGGCCCGTCCTCACTGATGGAGACCACCTGCCAGGACTCGTATCCCTTGAACTCGGAGAAGGCGAGCCCACCCGGCACCTGTACGGCGTACTTGGGATCCGAGGACTCGGCACAGCCGCTCAGGACGCCGATGAGTGCGGTCATAGCAGAGATAGCGCGCAGGTTGCTTTTCATCTCCAGTTCCCCCTTTCAAGAGGGCAGCTCTAGGACGGGACGGCACCATGAGTGTGGCGCACCATGGCACCGGTGAGGAGCGGAGTCAATATGCGACTGTATCAGTCGCGTATCAAGAAGCCGCTGGAAGCTGGGAGAAATGCTGAGGACTGAGGACTAAGGACTGAGGTTAGTCCTGAGTCCTGAGTCCTGGGTTCTGAGTTCTGAGTCCTGAGTGCGTCATTGCGAGGGCCCGCATGGGCCGAAGCAATCTCTCGGCCTCCAGGAGGAGGTTAGGGGCTGGGAGCTAGGAGCGTTGATGGAGGGGGATGGGGGAATGGGGATTTGTCGTCGATTGCCGAGTGCCGAGTGGGTTCTGAATCCGGGGTTCTGGGTTCTGAGTTCCGGGGCTCACACCTCCTGTCCGTCTTGTCCGCCCTGACCGCCTTGTCCGCCCGTGTTCTCCCGTCCTCCCGTTCCCCGTCTTCTAGAGCTCCATCTCCATGAACACGGTGATCGTGTAGTACCGGTTCAGTTGCTCAGCCCGCTGGTAAGACTCCATACTGTTGTGGGCGTACGGGTCGATCTGACGGAAGCCAAGGGAACGATAGAGGGCATGTGCGTCTTCAAGGAACTCCAGGCTTTCGAGTCGCAGTCGCTGATAGCCGATGATGCGGGCCTCTTCGATCAAACGATTGGCGATGGCCCGGCCGATCCCTCTTCCTCGGAAAGCTGGCAGGACGTACATCCGCTGCAGCTCTCCAACACTATCTTCAATTCGCTTGAGGCAGCCCACTCCTGTGACCTGACCGTTCCACGTGGCCAGGAAAAAGCGGCCATGGGGAGGGTGGAACTTCTGGCTGTCCGTGAGATCTGACTGGACCATGGCCTCGGCGTCGAAGGCCATGTTGTAGTTACGACCGAGGCGGTCGTTGAGGCTTCTCAGGTACTCGCGGATGAGCGCCCCAGCTTTCTGCTTCTGGCTTTCGTTCACTACCTGCTCGAACTCGACTTCAAACACTGGGAATGCTCGCTAAGAGGACTAGGCAAGAGGCAAGAAGAGAGGCATCGGGCATCAGGTCAGGAAGAGGGGCTGTCATTCCGAGGGCATCCGACCGAAGGGAGGAGCCCGAGGAATCTCGGTTCAGGCGTCTCGGCCCCGGAACCGAGATCGCCTGACCGGCCTGACCGCTTTGTCCGGCCCGACCCCCACTCAGTCCTCAGTCCTATTCACTCTCCTCTTGCGACCACCAGGAGTGAGCTTCCGACTCTCCACTTCAGCCACCCGAGCGCCCGCTCCTCCAGCCGCGAGAGCCCATACAAGAGGCCATTGATCCATTTCGGCGGCACCTTCGCCGGCCGAGGCTCGAGCCTGAAGGTCTGCTCGGCGAAGCGCACCGCCAGCTTGGCCGGCACCGTCCAGTGAAAGAAGTAGCGCCCCTCCAGCACCTCGAACCCGGCGGCCTGGAGCAGCGGGGCCAGATCCTCCCGGGTGTAGCGGGTCTGGTGGCGGTTGAGATCGTCGTGGTGAGTCCAGAGACTCCGGAAGGCCGGCACGGTGAGCAGAAGGGTCCCGCCCGGATCCAGCAGTTCCCGCGCTCGGCGTAAGGCCGCGGCTGGATCCGGCAGATGCTCCAGCACGTCCAGCATCACGATCAGCGAGTAGGTCTTGCCGGGGCGGAAGCTGGCATCGAACGGCGCGATGTAGATCCGCCCCTTGGGGTGAGCGGAGGTCGAGACCAGTCGCTCGTCGGCCTCGATCCCCTCGACACGGCCTGCGAACTCCCTCAGGCGATCGAAGAAGAGCCCGTCCCCACAGCCGACGTCCAGCGCCGACCGCCATCCGGAGGCCGGCCGGTACCGGTGCAGGGTATCCATGATGACCGGCTCGCGCGCCCGCCACCACCAGTGTCGGTGGTAGAGATCGGCGTAGGCGGAGGCGTAGACTGGGTCCATGGGCAGTGGGCTGAGAGACGGGAGCGTGGGCGTGTCGAGTCGCGGGTCACGCCGTGGTTGAAGAATTCAGACTCCAGTAGCGCCCATTTTGGTCACAGTGCGCGTGCGCGCTCACCGTATGCAGGCCCTCTGCGTCCGAGCTCCTGGGACGAACGGCGGCCCTGCTCGCGCGGCCCGCCGAGCCGGGATAGCTTGAGAGTCACAATCTCTCACCAGGAGTGATTTGATGAAAGCTCAGCTTCAGCTAGCGGCACTCGCCCTCCTCGGCCTGGCGGCCACGGGAGGGGTCCAAGCGCAGGCGCCGGTAGCGGACGGGTTCCGGTCGATGGAGCAGCGGATGGCCAAGAATCTGATCGCGGCGGCAGAGGAGATGCCTGCCGACAAGTATGGCTACAAACCGACCCCCGCCCAGATGAGCGCCGGTGATATCGTGGGCCACCTGTCCGAAGGGAACGACTACTTCTGCGGGACCATCGGCGGCGTGACGGCGCCCAAGCGGGCCGAGCTTCCCAAGACGGCTTCGAAGGAGCAGCTGATCGCCCGGCTCAAGGAGACCTTCCAGTTCTGCGAGTCGGTCCTGGCCAAGCTGGACGACGCGAGCCTCGGCGCCAAGGTGCCCTTCTTCGGTGGGCGCCAGGTCACCCGGGCGGAAGCCATGTTCGTGGCCACGGAGGACTGGGGAGACCATTACAGCCAGATGGCCAATTACCTCCGGCTGAACGGTCTGCTGCCGCCGACGGCGAAGAAATCGTAGGCGTAGCTGGGAGCTAGGAGCTGGGAGGGAGGGTATGCTCACCGAGGGAATCGTGGCGGAGCCACGAGCCCGAGGGATCTAGTGGGCCTGTTTTGAAGCCTGTAGACCCGCGGGTGCCAACTTCGGATTTCGCGGGCTAGATCCCTCGCTTCCCTCGCCTTGCTCGGGTCGCTCGGGATGAGGAGTGTGGACCCAGCTAGGGAATTCCCCTCGCCACTCGGAAACCCATGATTCGGTCCCGAAAGTCGGCGGGGTTCCGCTCCCGGGTGGCTGAGCGGAGGAGCCAGGCCGGGTAGAGCCAGGAACCGCCGCGATCCACCCGGAGGCAGGCGTCTCCCGCTTCGGCGGCGCTACCATCGGTGGGCGCCGCGGCATAGCTATCGGCGTAGCAATCCTCCGTCCACTGCCAGACGTTGCCGACCGCGTCATAGAGTCCGAAGCGGTTCGGGGGTTTCGATCCCACCGGTTGCGTGTGACCGTCGGAATTTCCCTTGTACCAGGCATGGTCGCCGGCGGCCCCGTCGTCGTCACCCCACCAGAACCGCGTCGTCGTCCCTGCCCGGGTCGCGTACTCCCATTCCGATTCGCTGGGCAGCCGATAGAGGCCGTTGGCCGGGGTCGAGGCCGGACCTCGCACCTTGCCATTCAGCCACGAGATGTAGGCCTGCGCGTCCCGCCAGCTGACACAGACCACCGGGTCGCGGTCGGTCTGAGGAAAACCGGGATTCTGCCAGCTCACGCCGGGCTGCTTGTCCCACTTGAAACTGTCGGGGCCACAACCATCGCCTGGGGGATACCCGGTCTCGCGAACGAACGCGGCGTATTCCCCTCGCGTCACATCGTACTTGGTCAAGGCGAAGGGCTTGAGCGAGACCTCGTGCTGCGGCGCTTCATCGGCCACCGATTCCCGGCTGCCGCCGTTACTCGCTGCCCAGGATTTTTCTGCCGCCGACGAACCCATCGTGAAGCCGCCCGCGGGGATGACCACCATCTCGGGGCAATCCGGGCAGTCGCGGAAGACGCTGCCGGGTTTGCTGGGCGTGGGCGGAACGCCGGATGTGGTCGACGTACCAGGTCCGCAGGCGAGGGCCAGCAGACAGTAGGCTGTCATTCCGAGGGAGTGAAACGACCGAGGAATCTCAAGACCCCTTGGTGAGTAAAGGCCGGTGGGAGAAATCACAGGGCACCCGACCCTTGAGATTCCTCGCTTCGCTCGGAATGACAGCATACCTTCGGCCCGTTCTCCCGTTCTCCCGTTCTCCCGTTCTCCCGTTCTCCCGTTCTCCCGTTCTCCCGTTCCCCGTTCCCCGTTCCCCGTTCCCCCACTCAGTCCTCAGTCCTCAGTTCTTCTTACCCCGCCCGATTACCCGATCCACCACGTAAAGCGGCCTCGACTTCGCCTCCTCGTAGATCCGGCCCACGTACTCGCCGATCACGCCGAGGAAGAAGAGGTTGACCCCGGAGAGGAAGGTGACCACCAGGATCAAGGCGGTGAAGCCCTTGGGCGACTGGTGAAAGAAAAACTTGGCCACCAGCGAATAGATCGAGAACAGCGTCGAGAGGACGATGGCGATCAGGCCCAGAATCGCCGCGGCGCGAAGTGGCGCGATCGAGAAGGCGAAGATCCCGTCGAAGGCCAGCCGGAACAGCTTGGCCAGGCTGTACTTGCTCCGGCCTGCGTAGCGCTCATGCCGATCGACCGGAATCCCGATCTGCCGGAATCCGGCCCAGGCCCGAAGCCCGCGGAGGTAGCGGTGCCGTTCGGGTGTTCGGCGAATCTGCTCCACCACCCGGCGGGACATGAGTCCGAAGTCTCCGGCGTCCACCGGGAGCTGCAGGTTGGAGAGCTTGCTGAGCAGGCGGTAGTAGATCGCATAGCTGGCGCGAAGCCAGAGCCCCTCCTTCCGGCTGGCGCGCTGAGCGTAGACCACGTCGTACCCGTCGGCGTAGGACCGGAGGAAAGTCGGGATCGATTCCGGCTGATCCTGGAGATCGCCATCCATCAATACGGTGACATCTCCAGTGACGTGGTCCAGCGCGGCGGTGAGCGCGGCCTGGTGGCCGAAATTGCGGGAGAGCGCCACCACCACCAGGCGGGGATCCTTGGCCGCCGCGGCCTCCAGCTGCGCCAGCGTCCGGTCACGACTCCCGTCGTCCACGATCACGATCTCGTGCGGCCCGCCGGGGGTGCTGTCCAGCACGGCGCCCAGCCGGCGCAGAAATTCGGGCAGCACCGCCTCCTCGTTGTACATCGGCACCGCGACCGATACCCTCGGCGGATGGCTCATCCCCGCGCCTTTCCCTTGAAGTACACCATGTTCCAGAGCGTGATCCCGGCTCCCTTGAGCGGGTAGGTCTCAAACACCGCCGGCTCGTAGTATTCGCCGAAGAGGACTCGCCACTCCGCCAGCGTGCGCGCGTAGCGGCCCCGGTCCCAGCGGGCCAGCAGCCGAGCCACCGAGGGGGCGGCCGGCAGCACCAGGTCGAGGATGTGGATGCGGCCGTCCAGGGTCAACAGGGTGGCCAGGTGAGAGAGGATTCGCCGCGCGTCTCCGGTCTCGACGTGGTGGAGGAAGCTGTTGAGCAGGATGAAATCGAAGCGCTGATCGGGGGGAACGCTGTAAGTGGTGGCGTCAGCCACCAGGAACTTCCGCCCCGTACGGCGCTTGGCGTCCTCGACGTAGGCCGGATTGATGTCGATCCCCAGATACTCGGCGTGCGCGAACCAGGCGGTATTGGTGCCGGGTCCGCAGCCCACGTCCAGCACGCGCTTCACCAGCCCGACGTCGTTGTGTCGCCTGACGGGTGCGAACTTGGCTTCGGCGAAGGGAGCCATCCAGAGGCGATAGATGGCGGTCCGTCCCAGCAGCCGATCTACCCAGCTCATGGGCGCCACCTTACCTCGAACCGGCCGATGGTGTCGGCCGCCGGGTAGAGGCGCCGCACCGCTGCCTCCAACTCGAGTGGAATCCCCCGGGTGAACAGGGACGCGCGGTTCAGGACCACCACCTTGATCTGCTTCTCTTCGAGGGTGCCTACTACGCGCGTGGTGCGGTGCTCCGGGTCGTCGAAGAAATCGAACAGGGTGCGGGTCGGGTTCTTGAGCCCGCTCAGGAAATAGACCTCGGGACAGTCCGGGGTGGCATAGATGTACTCGCCCCTGGCGTGCTCCTGGACCGTGGCCACCAGCCGCTCGAAGATGTCCCGGTCCTCCGCGCTCACCTCGATCCGTGCCCGCGGAAGCCGCAGCTCGTAATGCTGGTCATCCAGGACGTAGTGCTCGCCCATCTGCCAGACGTAGCCGGTGTTGATCCAGAGCAGCCCGAAGAGGAGATAGAACGTTACCAGGGCCGGAGCCACGATCGGCGAGGGCGGAGGCCGCAAGCCGACCAGGCCGACCAGCGCGAGAATCGCCAGTGGCGCCACGTAGAGCAGGTAGATCGGAGCGGTAAAAGGGAACTGGACCAGGCTGGTCAGGGCGGTAATGGCAAGGAGCAGGAAGACCCGTTGCCGTCTCTCCGCCAGCAGCTCGGTGCTGGGGCCGCGGAGCAGAAGCCAGGCACCGAGCACGACCAGGATCGGAATCAGGGTCCGGAGCCCGTACCAGACCGTGCGGTAGATCCCCGGAAAAAGGGGAGCCGTGGCCAGGACGGCGAGCAGTATCAGAGCCAGCTCGATCGCCTCGCGGCGACGGTGTGGTCCCGTGAAGCGCGGGATGCCGGCCAGGAGAGCAATCAGCGGTACTGCGGCCCACGCGGTCACCAACGGCAGTGGATGCCTCGCCGCGAAGCTCAGCCGCTTGGCGGGCAGCACGAACACCCCTTCGACGAACGCGTGAAGGGCGTCGGCTAGGGCGTAGGGGATGAGATACAGAACGACCGGCAGGGCGGCGCCCAGGAGAAAGGGGATGGTCAAGCGGAACAGGTCCGCGAAGCGCGGCACACTGGGACCGCAGGGCTGCCGCCACTCCGCCGCCAGGACCACGGCCGCGAGCAGGCTCCCTGGCAGGACGAAGTGCGCCAGTTCCGGGATCTCCATTCGACCCCGGATCACATACGAGAGCATCGCGACGAAGAGCGCCAGGCCCGCGATGACGAACAGGCGATAGGCCGGGGCCGTCTCGCTGGGATCGAGGCGCTCGCGAGAGCGGGCGTGCGCGTGGAAGACCAGGAAGAGCAGGGCGCCGGCCAGGTAGTAGAGCCCGGCGATCTTGATCAGGAAGGAGAGCCCGCCGCAGAGCCCCGCCGCCATCAGCCAGCGCGCCCGGGCGGTCTCCAGGTAGTGGAGCAACGCCAGCGTCCCGAACGTGGCGAAGAAGAGGTTATACCAGGAGGGGACGGCGACCGCGTAGTTGGGAAGGCTCCAGACTACTCCAAGGAGCGTGATGGCCGCCGCCCCCGAAGGCGCGGTGAACCGCCTGGCCACGCCGAAGAGTGCCGGGACCCAGAGCAGAAAGCCGGCAAAGAGAAGAATCCGGGGCGCCAACAGGTTGATCCCCAGAACCTCGAACGCCCCTGCGTTCAGGTAGCTCAACCCGCCGGTGTAGAGCTCGTCGAAGTCCCGGTGCGGCAATCCGCCCTCGAGCACCCACTCGGCGCTCTCCCCCAGGCCCCCCTCGTCGTGCGGGATCCAGCCCCGACGCAGGTGGGCGGTGAGGAGCAACGTGCTGACCGCGATAACGATCGGAAGCCAGGCTCGGCTCATGTCGTGGCGACGAGCGGTGCGCTACGGGAGGGGAACAGCCGGTCGCGCAGGCGCAGGAACGGTGTCTCCACCAAGAGGCCCATCGCGCATCCCAGGACGAGACAGGCGGAAAAGTACAACAGGAAGGAAGTGGCCGGCCCGGGCGGCTGGGGAAACGCCCGATCGAGGAGCGGAGACACCCAGGCGCGCGTCGGGAGGTGCCAGAGGTAGATCGAGTAGGACTGCGACCCGACGAACGCCACCACCTTGGGAAAGCGATGGTGAGGGATATGCCAGGTCAGGGCCGAAGTGAGCAGGAGCCCGCTGCCGAGATAGAAGGAGGTGAGGCCCACGGTGTAGATCGCGGCATGGGTCTCGAGCTGGAAGATGAACGCCGGCGCCAGCAGCACGCACCCTCCCAGGGCGAGCGGTTTCTGGTAGGCGCGCGCCAGTTTCCAGAATCGGTCGGCGTGGTAGTGAAAGGCGTAGGAGATCAGCACCCCGAATGCCAGCGAGTCGAGCCGGAGGTGGGTGGGAAACAGCGAGCCGATGTGACTGTAGGGGTGCCGGAACGCGTTCTCGATCCGGAGGCCCAGGCATCCTGCTCCCAGCAGGCCAACGATCCGGGGGAGAGCCGTGAAAGGATCGCTCGCCCCCGGCCGGCCGCGCAGAAGGAGGATCAGGAGCAGCGGAAGCAGCAGGTAGAAGTGCTCCTCCACCGCCAGGCTCCAGGTGTGGTCCCAGAGGCCATACCGATAACTCTGGATGTAGAGCAATTCGGTCCAGAGCCTGCGCCTGGGTACCACCTGCCCCAGCGCGTGAGCCACGATCACCGTCACCAGGATCAGCAGGTAGAACGAAGGATAGATCTTGAACCCGCGCCGCACGAAGAAACGCGGGAAGCTCAGCGTGCCGTACCGTTGTTGCTCGCGAAACAGGAGTCCCGAGACGAAGAACCCGCTCAGGACGAAGAACAGGTCCACCCCGACCCAGCCACCGCGCAGCCAGGCGTCCATGAACGGCTTGAGCAGTGGGTGCGAGCCCTCGGGGAAGGGGATCTGATGGCGGCCGATGACGAGGAGGACGGCGCACCCTCGCAGAATGTCCAGGACGAGGATGCGGGAGGGCATACGCATGTGCTCGTAGGATGGGTGGCCCCTCCTTTCCGGGCAAGGCCGCGGGGCGTAGTATGTTCGCCATGCCCCTGATCACCCTGCTGACCGACTTCGGCACCAGGGATTCCTACGTCGGAGAGGTAAAGGGGACCCTGCTGCGACTCGCCCCCGGAGCCACCCTCATCGACATTTCCCACGACATCACCCCGGGAGACGCCGGGGCCGGAGCCTTCATCCTCTCGCGGGTGTGGCATCGCTTTCCGGCGGGGACACTGCACCTGGTCGTGGTGGATCCCGGCGTCGGCACCGCGCGCGCGGCGCTGGCGGGTCAGGCGGCCAGGCATGGCTTCGTGGGACCCGACAACGGGGTCCTGACGCCCCTGCTGCGTCACGGCGAGGTGAGTGTCGTCGAGCTGCCCGTCCCCCCCGAGGCGGCACCCACCTTCCACGCCCGCGATCTCTTCGCCCCGGCGGCGGCAGCCCTGGCGGAAGGGGTGGAGCTGACCTCGCTCGGCCCCCGGCTGGCCCGCCCTCCGACGCTACTGGCCACCGCCGCGCCGCACTACGAGGCGAAGAGCCTGGTCGGTGAGGTGATCTACGTGGATCACTTCGGCAACCTGATCTCCAACATCGCGGCCGAAAAAGTCTCCGATCGTGCGACCGTTGAGGTGGAGGGGATGGACCTGGGATCGGTCCGTCGCACCTTCAGCGACGTGGCCGCAGGAGCGCTCCTGGCCTATATCGGTTCCGGCGGAACCCTGGAAATCGCTGTTCGCGACGGCTCGGCCAGTCGGCGGTTGGGGATCGGGACTGGGGGCCGGGTAAGGGTTTGGCTGGGCTGATGCGCCTTTCTTGACGGGCCCGCCACCGGCCTGTATCTCGAATTAAGCCGCCCAGGCAGGGGCTACGATTCTTCCGCCTGCTGAGATCGCCAACGACCTTGACCGCCCCCTTCGAGCGCCTCCGAGTCGCCCTCGCCGGTCGCTATGCGCTCGAGCGCGAGCTGGGACGCGGCGGGATGGCCACTGTCTACTATGGGCAGGACCTCAAGCACCGCCGGTCCGTGGCCATCAAGGTCCTCCAACAGGAACTCGCCACCGCGCTGGGCGTCGAGCGCTTCCGGCGGGAGATTGAGATGGCGGCGGGCCTGACCCACCCGCACATCCTGCCGCTGTTCGATTCCGGCGAAGCCGACGGCCTCTTCTACTACGTCATGCCGTACATCGAGGGACAAACGCTCCGGGGCCGGCTGGATCAGGAGCGCCAGCTTCCCATCGAGGACGCGGTACGCATCGCGTGCGACGTCGCCGCCGCGCTGGCCTGCGCTCACGCTCGCGGGGTACTCCACCGCGACATCAAGCCGGAGAACATCATGTTCTCCGCCGGCCGCGCGGTAGTGGCCGACTTCGGGATCGCCCGAATGGTGTCGGCCGCGAGCCTGGAGCGGATTACCGGCACCGGGGTTGCGATCGGGACGCCGGCCTACATGAGTCCCGAGCAGGCCCTCGCGGACCCGCAGCTCGATGGCCGAACCGACGTGTACAGTCTCGGCTGCGTCGTATACGAGATGCTCACTGGATCCCCCCCCTTCACCGGGCCAACCGCCCAGGCCGTGTTGGCCCGCCACACGATCGATCCGGCGCCCTCGATTCGCGGCGTGCGCCCGACGGTCTCGAGCGCCCTGGAGCGGGCGATCCTGAAGGCGCTTGCCAAGGCGCCGGCCGATCGATTCGGGAGCGCGACCCAGTTTGCGGCCGCGCTCACGGCCCCGGTGGAAGGCCCGGCCGACGGGGAGTCGATCGCGGTGCTCCCGTTCGTGAACCTCAGCGCCGATCCCGACACCGAGTATTTCAGCGACGGAATCGCCGAGGAAATCATCAACGCCTTGGCCCAGCTGCCCGGATTGCGGGTCGCGGCCAGGACCTCGTCGTTCGCGTTTCGGGGGCACGCCATCGATCTCGCCGAGGTGGGCGCGAAGCTCAAGGTGGCGACCGTGCTCGAGGGAAGTGTCCGCAAGGCCGGAACTCACCTCCGGGTCACGGCCCAGCTGATCAAGGTCGCCGACGGGTACCATCTGTGGTCCGAGCGGTACGATCGCGAGATGACCGACGTGTTCGCTATCCAGGACGAGATCGCAAGGGCGATCGCCGACCGGCTGCAGGTCACCTTCGGTGGTAGAGAGACCGGCCTTCTAGTCACCCCGCCCACCCAAAATCTCGACGCCTACCACCTCTACCTGAAGGGACGCTACTACTGGGCCCAACGGGGGCTCGGACTCAAGAAGGCCCTCGACTGCTTCGGCCAGGCGCTCGCCCTGGACCCCAACTATGCGCTGGCCCACACTGGCCTCGCCGACGCCTGCGCGCTGCTGGCCGAATACGGAATCGTGGTGCCCAAGGTCATCCTGCCGAAGGCCCGCGTGGCGATCCAGCGAGCCCTCGAGCTGGCCCCCGACCTCGCCGAGGCGCATTGTGCGCAGGGGACGCTGAAGCTGGTCTTCGACTGGGATTGGCCGGGGGCCTCGCGGGATCTGCGGCGGGCCATTGAGCTGAACCCGCGCTATGTCGCCGCCCGGTATCGGCTTGCCTTGTACCTCACGCTCATCGAAAGTGAGTTCGAGCAAGGGATCGCCCATGCGCGACGCGCGGTGGAGCTCGATCCGCTGGCGCCCCTCCCTCTGGGGCAGCTCGGGGCCGTGCTGATTGCGGCTGGGCGTCACGAGGAGGCCATCGCGCCCCTGAAACGCGCCGTGGAGCTGGGGCCTGGGATGCTCCTCCCCCTCCTTCACCTGGGGGTGATCTACCATTGCCTCGGCCGGACCAGGGAGGCCATCGAGATCCACGAGATCGCGGCTGCGTCCTCGGGACGCAACCCGTTGACGATCGCGCACCTGGCCGTTTTCCTGAGCGCCGAGGGGAAGGACGGCGAGGCCCAGGCGCTCTACGACGAGTTGGAGGCTCGTTCACGGCGAGAGTACGTCCTGGCATCGACGCTGGCCTTCGCAGCCGCGGCCTTGGGCAGGATCGACGAAGCGTTTCAGCTGCTTCATCGCGCGTGCGACGATCGGGACGCCGCGCTCATCTACGCGAAGCGCTACCCCACCTTCCGTCTCCTGCAGGGTGACCCGCGCATGACCGAGATCTACCGGCGGATCGGATTGCCCGATTGATCTCCTGCCGCACCCTCGGCCCGGTCGAACTGACCGTCGGGGACGCCCCCGCGCCGCCCGAGCTGCTCTGGCGCAAGCATCTCGCGTTGCTGATCTACCTTGCCATGTCACCGAAGGGCACCCGTACTCGAGAGCACCTGATCGGTCTGCTTTGGGCTGACAAGCCCGAAGCCGCGGCGCGCCACTCTCTCAATGAAGGTCTCCGATTGATCCGGCGGACTGGTGGGGAGGCGACGATCGACTCCGACGCGGGGCAAGTCCGGCTGGCGCCAGGAACGGTGCTCCTGGACACCGAGCTGCTGGGTGCCGCCTTGGCGAAGCGCGACTGGGCCGCGGGCGCGGCCCTGGTCGCAGGAGAGTTCCTCGAAGGCTTCGGTATCCCGGGAGCGCAGGGCTTCGAAGACTGGATCACCACCGAGCGCTCCTGGTGGCGGGAACGGTCGGTGGCGGTGCTGGTCGGACGGGCCGAGATGCTGGGCGCGCGGGGCGATCTGGAGGGCGCCACAACCGCCGCCCATCGGGCCCTGACCCTCGACCCCGGCTCCGACCTCGCGATCCGAACGATCCTCCGGAGTCTCACCCTCGCTGGACATCGGACCCGCGCACTGGTCCACTACGAGAGCTTCGTCGCTCACCTCCGGGAGACCGTGAACAGCACTCCCGAGGCGGAGACCCAGGCTCTGGCGGAGCGCATCCGGCAACAGAAGGTCGGATACGGCCCCGCCAAGACCCAGTCCGCCGCCCCAATCGAACAGGATCGGGTTCCACTGGTCGGTCGAGAGCCGCAACTCGCCATCCTGCTCGATCTGCTCCGGTCGAGTCGGGAGACCCGCCGGGCCAGAGTGGGCATTCTCGAGGGCGATCCAGGGATCGGCAAGAGTCGGTTGCTCGAGGAGATCCTCGATCGCGTTCGGCTCGACGGAGAGACGGTGAGCGCAGTCCGGATGGTCGAGGCCGACCTGACCGAGAGCTGGGGCGGCTTACTGGCCCTCGGCCGCGGCGGGCTCCTGGGCGCTTCGGGGTTGGCCGGTGCGCCGGCGCCGGCCATCGCGGCGATTGCGGCACTCGCCCCGGAGTGGGCGGAACGATTTCCTGGAGCGGCCTCCGGTCCCGACCGCTGGCCACTCGGTCGCGCCTTCAGCGAAGTGGTTCGCGCCGCGGCCGAGGAACAACCCCTGGTACTCGCGATCGATGACGCTCATTGGCTCGACCGCGAGTCGCTGCTGGCGCTCGGCGCCCTCGCCCGGGACCTGGCCCAGTACCCCCTGGCCATTCTCCTGGCTGTGGAGGCGGTGACCCCGCGTCCCGAGATCGACGACCTCCGGGCTCATCTCGGCCAGGATCTGCTCGGCCAGGTCGTCTCGCTTCCGCAATTGAGTCCCGACGCCCTCCGGCAGCTGGCTCGTTGGGCGCTACCCAGCTTCTCCGAGGTGGAAATCGAGCGCCTGGCGCGTCGCATCGCGACCGACGCCGCCGGACTACCACTCCTGGTGGTCGAGCTGCTGACCGCGGTCGCTGCCGGTCTCGATCTTCGGGCCTGCCAGGGGGCCTGGCCCGAGCCATTCCGTACTTTGAGCCAGAGCAGGCCGGGCGACCTGCCCGACGCGGTGGTCGCGGCGATTCGGGTGGGATACCGCCGGGTGAGTCCGGCGGCGCAACGGGTATTATTGGCGGCGGCTGCGCTGGGGGATCGGGTGTCGGTGGACACCCTGGAAAAGGCCGCCGAAATGGGGCGACCCGAGCTGGAATCGGCGCTCGATGAGCTGGAGTGGCGCCGGTGGCTCAGCCACGAGCCGCGAGGCTATTCGTTTGTCGCCCGGATTGTTCGTGAGGTGATTGAACGGGATATGATGACGAAAGGACAGCGTCAGCGCATTCTGGAGCGAGCTGGCGGGTAGTCGCTCAATCCGCCCACTTGACCGTCACCCCGGCCACGTTGCAGGTCATATTCACGGTCACTTTCCGCTGGGCGGACTGAAAGTTGGCCGACCGGAAGGTATTGCCGGACCGGGTGAAGCCTTCCGGCTCGAAGCTCGACAGGAAACGGTCCAGGTGGAGTGCGAACCCCACGTTCCGGGGCAGGGTGAGGGTGAGTTGGCCCATCGTGAGGTCCACCCTCACCCGGGCATCCTCGGCCCAGCTTCCCGTCAGATCCAGGTTGACCGCTCCCACGCCGCCATTGAAGTCGATCTCCCGGCAATGGCTGTTGCCCAGCCCAATGGCGGTAAAGTCGGCCGCTCCGGCGTTGAACTTGAGGGAATCGCACCGCCCCGGATTTTCGGTGGAGAAGCGGGCCACCGTCCGGCTCCCCGCCGTGGCGAGTCGAGCGGACGTGAGGCGCAGGCCGCCCAGCTCGAGGTCGGCGTCCACCGCACCGAGATCCAGGTCCAGCGCCAGATTGACGCTGGGAGCGAACTCGACCACCGCGCTCTGGCTCAGGTGCTCGGTCTTGCTCACCCGGATCCCGGCCGAGCCGGTTCGGTCGAGCCCCAGCTCCACGGCACCTGCCGCGGCGTCGTACTTCCCGACCGGGAGGAAGCGGTCCGCGTCGTAGTCCAGCTCCATCCGGTAGAGGTTGTTGGTCGCGCCCGGTGTCAGTTTGAGGTCGCCGGCCGCGAAATCGATTCTGGCCTTGAGGCTGGTCTGGTCCCTGAGCTGCTTGGCAATGGTGACGGAGCGCATCGTCTGCGCGGCCGCCGGTGATGCCGGAACGCTGACCACCGCCCAGAGCAGCAGGAGCGGGGCGGCGCGAAGGGAAGCCATGATCAACGTTGAGTGGGAGGAGTTCGTGCGCCCGGTCGAGTGGCGGCCGGCACCCCGAATTGCGGCGTGGCCCAGAGATACTCGTCGGTGAGCGCCTCCTGCGGCAACAGCCGGCCGGCGAACCCCTCGCGGAGGCCCGCACGGCTCAGCAGCGCCGCGCCGAAACCGGCGGTGGCCAGGAGCCAGGTCACCAGGATCGCGATCCCGCGGATCAGCAACCCCGCCACCGGGACCCACCCGAACACCACCCAGGCGCCCCAGAGGGAAAGCATCGCCCCGATCCCGATCAGGACGTAGCGGTAACTGTTGGGCGAGTGAACCACGACGCCCAGCGCCATTTGCCGGCGGGTATAGGTCTCGCCCAGCGCGTGCGCCACGGCCAGATAACCTCCCAGCACCGCCACGATGGCCAGTAGCGCGTAGGCGACCACCGCGAAGGGAAGCAGGAGAATCCCGACCACGCTCAGGATCAGTCCCACCACCAGCATCCCGAAGGTGGGGAGCAGGAGAATCTGACCCAGGAGCCCCACCAGCAACGACCGCCCGAATGAGTGGGCCACGGTGTCGGAGACCACCTCGAGCTGCGGCCGGGCGAACGTGGTCAATCCGAAGCCCAGCAGGACCATCGTGAGGAAGACCCCGATTAGCCCGGCGCCATTTCGGAAGCCCCGAGCCACGATGGAGACCGACGGTGCGGTTTCGCCGTCAACCCGCACCATGGTGACCGAGGGTTCGAGGGTCCGGATCTCGCCGTGGATCTCTCCTCCCACGTCGTTCACGTTTCCACCCAGCGCCAGTACGTCGCCGGTGACCACCCCGCCCGGATGCACGGTCACATGACCGTCCACCGTGGCCAGGTTGCCGTCGACCTCGCCGTAGATATCCGCGTTCCCCCTGAGCACCAGAAGATGTCCCTTGAGGTGCTCGCCCGATCCGACGGTGAAGTTGCCGAGACGGGCCCGGCCATCCGGTACCGTGACTCTCAAGTCGGGTCCCGCGAGCGTGGCCGCGCGCCGGAGGGCGGGCTCCAACAGGGCCGGATCGCTCAGGTCGCTCAGGTCGATGGCCAATCCGCCCGGCGCGGCCGCGGGAACCGCCTGGGGGAGGACGGGTACGATGGTGGTGCTCTGGAGCGCGTCGAGGCGATGGAGGATCGCACCGAAGGCCAGGGCCTCCTCGCTGGGCAGCCCCTCCGGATGCCAGTCGTGGATGCTGGCCAGGACCGCGGGGGTGCTTTCCCGGGTCGCATCGCTCAGGAACTGACGCCATCCCGCTTCGAGCGGCCCGCCGGGCGCGTAGCGCCCCACCGGGTGCTCGTCGAGGAGAACCTGCCCGCCGGTCAGTGCCACCCGCAGAGCCTTGCCATGTTCAAGATCGAAAGTGAGAGAAGCGGCGTCAGGAGAGATGGAGATCAGGTGATCCAGGACTGCGGCATCGGATTGTTCCGGCTGGAGCCAGTGCCGGATAGTCTCGATCGGAGACCCCAGCTCATCGGTCCAGCGCGGATCCCGGTCCCCCGCGGAGAGCGGGCCGGCCGCGGCCAGGAAGAGGGCGACCCAACCTGCCTTAGATCCGCGCACCGGCCCCTCCTGAAACGGGAAGCGGGAGGAGCAGGAGACGGCGGAAGGCGAGCAATCCGGAGAGATAGAGCGCCGACGTGCCGGCTGATATCGCCGCCAACCGCGCCGGCGAGGAGGCCACCGAACGGACGGCAGCGTACCAGGGCTGTTCGATCAAATTGGAGACCGCGCCTCGCAACCCGACCCACAGCCACTGCTGAGCCTGGTCCGCGAACCAGCCACTCAGCGAACCGAGCAAGGCCTGATGGGTCAGGCTCCAGGCCACGCTGCCGGCCATCGCGCCCACGGTCAGCGTCGCGACCCCCGCAGCCAGCGCCCGCCCGCGCGGCGTCGCAACCAGGGACCGCCAAGTGAATGATGGTTGGAGCACCGGGGCCGCCGGAGCGGCCACCGACGCCATGACCCGATCCGCGAACCCGATCGTTGGAGACCAGAGCGGCGCCGCCCGTAGCTTGGCAACCAGGCCCTGCTCCGCCTCCGCGAAGGTGCGGCACTCGTCACAGACCTCGAGGTGCCAGATCCGCTCCACCGAGAGCCGTCCACCCAGCCATTCATCCATCTCATCTGGCGTCAGATGCAACCGGACAGTGGCGAGCGCCGGGTTCGTCGCGGCTACGGCATTGAGGATTCGATCGGTGAACTCGGGCGATGGGGTGAGGCGGGGAAGGATGCTGAGATGCAGGGCGATAGTGCGGTCCGTCTCCGCCGATTCGCGACAGCTGCTACAGGTTTCCAAATGGTACACGCGAGCCGGAGGCAACTGACCGTCCAGCCACGAATCGAATTCGCTATCCGTCAGGTGTTCCCAATCGTTAACAGTCATAGGTATGCCTCTTTACGGGGCTTCTACCCCCAGGTTTCACTCCCTCAAGTGCGCCAGTGCATCCCGCAACTGATGGCGCGCGCGATGGATATACGTCTTCACGGTCCCTAAAGGCAGACTCAGAATGTCGGCGATCTCTTCGTAGGAGCGCCCCTCGACATGACGGAGCAGAATGCAGGACCGATACTCGGGGCGCAGCGCCGCGATGGCCAGCTCGATTGCCCCGCCCAGCTCCCGAGCCTCCAGCTCATCGAGCGGACTCTCCCCCCGATCCCCGATCTGGGGGATGGTGGCCTCTACCGCTTCGGGTGTCGAAGCACTGGGTGATCCGTCCAGCGAGAGGGTGTCCAACTCTCGCCGGCGGAGGTGATCGATCGCCGCGTTGTTGGCGATCTTGAAGATCCAGCTGGAAAACTTGAATTCGGGCCGGTAGGAGCCGATGGCGTTGAGCGCCTTGATGAAGGTCTCCTGGGCAAGGTCCTCGGCCAGCTGCCGGTCCCGGACCATGCGCAGGATGAGGGAGAAGATCGGCCGTTCGTAGCGCCGGATCAGCTCCCGATAGGCGGCCTCCCGGCCCAGCCTCGCCTGGGCGACGACCTCCTGATCGGAGGCGGCAGCGAGCAGGTCCGCGTCACCCACAGCGGTTTCCGCTTGCGGTGCCGGTTCCGGCAGGACTACATTGGGCGCCTATGTTAGCCACAGAGAGCAAGTTACCCTCCCTGAACGGCACGGAAAAGCGGCGCTATGTGCGGCGAATGTTCACCGCCATCGCTCCCCGCTATGACTTCCTGAACCACCTGCTCAGCCTGAACTTCGACCGCCGCTGGCGCCGGCGGGCAGTCCGCGACCTGGTCTGGGAATCCTGTCCCGACGGTCGCTTCCTCGACCTCTGTGCCGGGACGCTGGACCTGGCGGCCACGCTGGCCCATCAGCCCGGGTTTCGGGGCCGGATCGTCGGGGCTGACTTCGTCCCCGCGATGCTGGCCCAGGGTCGCGGGAAGGCCAAGGGCGTAGCTCCGGTTGCGGCCGATGCGCTGGAGCTGCCTTTTCCGACTGCCGCGTTCGATGGTGCGATGGTGGGGTTCGGTGTCCGCAACCTCTCCGACCTGGACGCGGGCCTGGCCGAGGCCGCGCGCGTGCTCAAGCCGGGCGGGCGCTTCGTGATTCTCGAGTTTACCACGCCACCCCGACAGCCCCTACGGGGGTTGTACCTGCTTTACTTCAAACACCTCTTGCCCTGGATCGGCCGGCGGGTCTCCCGTCACGATACGGCCTACAGCTACCTCCCGGCCTCGGTCCTCGAATTTCCCGACCCCCGCGATCTGATCCGGCGGATGGAGGCCCAGGGATTCACCGAGGTTCGCTACCGGCCTCTCCTGGGCGGGATCTGCGGCCTCCACGTGGGGATGCGCCATGGCGCTCGATAGTCTCTCGGAGTTCATCACCGCCATCGAAGCGATCGGGGAACTTCACCGGGTGACCCAGCCGGTTCGCGCCCGGCTGGAGATCGCCGAGATCGCCGATCGGTGCATGAAGAGCCCCGGCGGGGGACCCGCACTCCTGTTCGAGCACGTGCTGCTCGAGAACGGCAGCCGCAGCGCCTTCCCCGTCGCGATCAACCTGTTCGGCTCCATGAACCGGATCTGCCTCGCGCTGGGAACCGGGCGGCTCGACCAGATCGGAGACCGGATCAGTGAGATGATCCACATCAAGGTCCCCGAGGGTCTGCTGGAAAAGCTGGCGCTGCTGCCCCGTCTGGCCGAGATGGCCAAGTTCCCGCCCCGGTCCAGGGGAGGGCGCGCTCCCTGTCAGGAAACGATCTTTCGTGATGACGCGGTGGATCTGGACATGATTCCGTTTCTCACCACCTGGCCGGGGGACGGGGGCCGCTACATCACGCTCCCGCTCGTGATCACCGAGGATCCCGCGCGCGGGATCCGCAATGTCGGGATGTACCGGATCCAGGTGCTGAGCCGGAACACGTTGGCCATGCACTGGCAGCGCCATAAAGTCGGCGCCGCGCACTGGCGCGAGATGGCCGCGCGCAAGGAGCGGATGCCGGTGGTGATCGCCCTGGGCGGAGATCCGGCCAGCGTCTACTCCGGATCCGCCCCGCTGCCGCCGACCATCGACGAGTTCCTCTTCGCCGGATTCCTGCGGCGGGCGCCCGTCGAGTTGGCCAAGGCCATCACCTGCGACCTCGAAGTCCCGGCCGAGGCGGAAATGGTGCTCGAGGGATACATCGACCCCGCCGAGGACCTGGTCCTGGAGGGACCCTTCGGGGACCACACCGGCTTCTACTCGCTGGCCGATTACTACCCCAGGGTCCACGTCACGGCGCTCACCATGCGCCGAGCCCCGGTCTATCCCGCCACGCTGGTGGGACGGCCGCCGATGGAGGATTACTATCTCGGTCACGCCACCGAGCGGATCTTCCTGCCACTCCTCAAGCTGACGGTACCGGAGATCGTGGACTACCACATGCCGGCGCCCGGGATCTTCCACAACCTGGTCTTCGTCTCGATCGACAAGCAGTACCCGGGGCAGGCCTGGAAGGTCATGAACGCTCTCTGGGGACAGGGACTGATGTCCCTCGCCAAGGTGCTGGTGGTGGTGGACCGAGAGGTGAACGTGCGTGACCCCGACGAGGCCTGGTGGGTGGCCCTGAATCACATCGACCCGGAGCGCGACGTGCGCTTCTCCCTGGGCCCGGTGGATGTCCTGGATCACGCCAGTCGGGGGTTCACCTTCGGGAGCAAGATGGGGATCGACGGCACCCGGAAGTGGAAGGAAGAGGGCTTCGAGCGGGAGTGGCCCCAGCGGATCGAGATGGATGCGGCGACCAGGGCCCGGATCGATCAGTTATGGCCTCAGCTCGGGATTCGGTTGAAAGGCGAGGAGTAATGGGTACTGGAGAATCGGGTCCTCGAAGCCAGGGCAGGGGGGCGGGAGCGGCCAATTCCCTGTTCCCCGTTCCCGGTTCCCCTCAGGAGGGCCAGACCTTCGCCGGTGAATCGCTGCTGGTGCGTTACGTCAACTTCGTGAAGCTGCCGCACACCCTGTTTGCCCTTCCCTTCGCGCTCCTGGGTGTCCTGGCCGCCTCGATCCAGAGCGAGGTTTCCTGGCGCACGGTGGGACTGGTGGTCGTGGCCTTCTCCGCGGCCCGCTGGGTCGCGATGGGGTTCAATCGGATCGCGGACCGGAGCTACGATGCCCGGAATCCCCGTACCCAGGCCCGGGAACTCCCTCGTGGCGCCCTCACGGTGACCCAGGCCTGGGCCTCGGTGCTGCTGGCCGGCGTGCTCTTCGTCTCGGCGGCCGCGATGCTCAACCCGGTCTGTCTGGCCCTGAGTCCATTGGCGCTGGGTTGGATCATGACCTACAGCTTCGCCAAGCGCTTCACCTGGTGGCCGCACCTCTGGCTGGGGCTGAGCCTCTCGATCGCTCCCGTGGGAGGCTACCTCGCGGTGATGGGGCGCTGGAGCCATCCCTGGTGGCCGCTGGTGGCGGTGACGGTGGCGGTGTCCACCTGGGTGGCGGGATTCGACATCTTCTACGCGCTCCCCGATCTCGAGTTCGACCGGAACGAGGGGCTGCGGAGCGCGGTGGTGCGGCTGGGCGAGCGGCGGAGCATCCTGCTGGCCAAGATCCTCCACGGGATCACGATTCCCGCGCTGGTGGTCTTCGGAATCGGTTCAGGATTCGGCGGCTGGTATCTGGCCGGCGTCGGCGTGGCCACCGCGATTCTGATCTATGAGCATCAGCTGGTGAGGCCTGGCGAGCTCAGTCGTCTGGACGCCGCGTTCTTCACCATGAATGGGGTCATGAGCGTGACGGTCTTCGGGTTTGCGTTGCTGGACCGGGTGGTATGAAACGGGGGAACGGGAGAACAGGAGAACGGGAGAACAGGGGGAGCGGCAAGCCTCTCCCTCGCTTCCAGCCTCGCCCTGGTCCCCGGTCCCCGGTCCCTGGTCCCCGTTCTAAACACCCGCTTCGCTCCCCCACTCCTAACCGCCGCGGTCGATGACGGGCGATCCGCTGGTCGTCGCCGTGACCGGGGCCTCAGGATCGCCCTACGCGGTGCGCCTGATCGAGGTCCTCGCGCGTCATAAGGTCCCCACCTGGTTGATCGTGAGCAGCCACGGCTGGCGGCTGCTTTCTCAGGAGACCTCTATCGGCGACCACAGCGCCCTCAAGGCTGCCACCGGAGGTGACTGGAGCAGCATTACGCTCTTCTCCGACGACGACCGGGGGGCCCGCCCGGCCAGCGGCTCGGCCAGAACCTCGGGCATGGTGATCTGTCCCGCCTCGATGGGCGCCGTCGCCGCCATCGCGGCCGGCACCAGCCGCTCGTTGGTGGAGCGCGCCGCGGACGTGACCCTGAAGGAGCGACGCAAACTGATTCTGGTCCCCCGCGAGACGCCGCTCTCCCTGGTCCATCTGCGGAATCTGGTGACCGTGACGGAGGCGGGCGCGGTGGTCATTCCTGCCGCCCCCGGTTTCTATCACCGGCCAACGCAAATCTCGGAGCTGGTCGACTTCATCGTCCAGCGGATCCTGGACCAGCTGGGGCTGGACATCGAGATCGCCAAGCGCTGGGAGGGAGGGCAGTGATTGCCGAGTGCCGAGTGCCGAATGCCGATTGAGACCAACTGACCCAATCGGCAATCATCAATCGGCAATTCCCCATGCGCCTCGGCATCATCTCCGACACCCACGGCCTGCTCCGCCCCGAAGTCTTCGAAGCCTTTCGCGAAGTCGATCACATTCTCCACGCGGGAGACATCGGCTCGGTCGAGTTGCTGGAGGAGCTCGAGGCCATCGCCCCGGTGACCGCGGTCTATGGGAATACTGACGGGCTCGATCTCCGGGAGCGGGTCCCGGCGGTGGTCGAAACCCGGATCGAAGGCCTGGACTTCGTGCTCACCCACGGCGATCAGCTCGGTTCCCCCACCCCCGAGGGCCTGCACGAGGCCTATCCGGCGGCGGAGGTGATCATCTACGGTCATACCCACAGGCCGCTGCTGACGGTGATCGATCGGGTGGTGACGGTGATGAATCCGGGTGGTGCGGGGCAACGGCGGTTCAACCTCCCGCCGTCGGTAGGGATCATGGAGCTGGAAGCCGGTCTCCCGCCGCGCGCCCGGCTGCTTCCGCTGCTGGATCTCGATTCCGAATAACCGTTACGCACCGCGCATGCGCACAAACCCCTTCCTGCTCACAGCCATGAGCATCGCCGTCGCCTGCGGCACTCACTCTGAACGGTCCTGGCCGCCGGTTGGCCTGGAGAGCTTCGGTTCTGTGCGCTACGGAATGTCCCTGGAACAGGCGGCGGCCGCCCTGGGGGAGCCCCTTCCTCTTGGGCCCGACCAACTGGGCATCGAGTGCACAACCACCAGTGCTGCAAGCATGCCCCACGACGCTTGGTTCATGGTGGTCGACAGCATGGTGGTGCGAATCGACATCTACACTGAGTCGCTTGAGACTGACCGTGGCGCGCGGGTCGGAATGACGGAGAGTCAGATTCAATCTCTCTATGATCACCGCTTGGTGGTCCAGCCGCACCCGTATACAGCCCCGGCCGGGCACTACCTGACTCTTGACCCAAGTCCTGCTGACAGTACGGGCCCCACAATGATCTTCGAGACCTTGCGCGACACCGTTCGCAACTTCCGCGCTGGCCGCAAGCCCGCGGTGCTGTGGATTGAGGGCTGCTCGTGACTGGGGAGTGTGGCGCCTAGTAAGCCGGTCGGCCGTGCTTCTCGGATTACGCCGGCTACTCCCTAGAATTGCGTTTGTGATCGTTCCAGCTTGGCGCCACGGCTTAAGCGCCATCCGCTACGCGGCCGGCTTGGCCCACTCCTCGAGCCTGCTGGTCCGGCGAAACGCATCCGGATGCTTTCGGAACCAGGCCATGAGGAGCAGGATCTCGTCCAGGTGCTGGTGAGGAAGTCCGGCGTGCGGGGAGGCGGGCCGAGCCAGCTCGTCGCTGACGACGGCTTGGAACGCCTCTCGTTCGATGGGCGTGGTGGGGAAGGGGTAGCTGGCCTGCACCACCCCGTGGCGGACGAGGTAGGCCCGGTCGTCGCCGAAGAGCCCCGGATCGCGGTAGACGAAGGTCAGGCCTTCCACCGCCAGCCGGGCCCGGCTGGTTGCGGCGAGCAGCCATTCGAGGTGCTCGAATCGCTCGCGCCACTTGGCCGCCTGCTCGAACTGCTGGGCCGCCGCCGCCGCCGTCATCGCCTCGATCACTCGCCCGATCGGCGCAACCGTGCGCCCCTCGAGAAACGCCACGGCAGTCTCCGCCCTGGCGTGGTACTCGGGCTCTCCGATGAAGCCCGCGCAGGGTCCGGCGCAGAATCCGAAATCGTGCCGCATGCAGGCCGCGCGGTGCGGCGCCTGGAACAGGTCACCCTGGCCCGGAAACACCATCGGCATTCGCTCGGCGCAGTCCCTGAGGCCCAGCACGTCGTTGAGCACCCGGATCGCGTCCATCACCCGGGCCGTGGAGGCGAAGGGGCCGTAGCAGCGAGCCTCCGGGTTGGGGGACTTCCGCTCCACCGTGAGCCGCGGCGCCTGGCCCCCTGACACCTGCACGAAGCAGGCGCGGCGGACCCGGTTCATTCTGAGGTTGAAGGGCGGGCGATGCTGCTGGATCCGCCGCAGCTCTCCCAGGTAGGCGGCGAACTCGCTGGGCACGTACTCCCACTGGATGTCCTTCGCCGCGTGCAGGATCCTTCCCGCCTTGTCCTCGGGGTAGTCGGCGTTGAAATAGGAGAGGAGTCGCGCCCGCAGCCGTTTTGCCTTGCCCACGTAGATCACCCGCCCCAACGGATCCACCATCCGGTAGACCGCGGGGCGATTCTCCGCCAGGGCCCGAACCCTCTTGCGCAGCGCCGGGAGATCGGCGGTCGGCAGCGGGAGGCTCGGGGCGCGAGGCACTAGCGTGGGCTCAGGGCTGGCAGCGGTGGCAGAAGACCGTCGCGCGGGCGTCGATCAGGTGGGTGCCGGTGAGCCGGGTCCCGCAGCGACGGCAAGGTTCCCCCTCCCTCCCATAGACCTGGAGCTCTAGCTGGAAGCTGCCCGGCTCCCCGGTGCCCCGGCGATAATCCCGCACCGTCGTGCCTTCGGCCTCAATGGCGGCGGAGAGGATGCGTCGAACCTCCTCGAGGAGGCGCGCGGCGGGCTCGTGGCCGATCCGGTCCGCGGGGCGCGAGGGGTCGATCCCGGCCGCGAACAGCGCCTCGTTGGCGTAGATGTTCCCCACCCCGGCGAGCAGCCGCTGGTCCATCAGAGCCTTCTTGATCGCCTGGCGGGTGCGGGCAAGCACCTTGTGAAACTCATCAGGCGTCAGCGCCAGATCCAGTGGCTCCGGCCCCAGCGACGCGTCGTAGCGCTGCCAGGCTCTCTGATCCAGCAGACGGAGCGTCCCCAGTCGCCGGATGTCCCGGTAGATCAGCTCCCGCCAGTCGTCGAGCCGGACGGTCAGCACGTCGTAGTGCGCTTCCTCCTCGCTGCGGGGAGCGTCGGTCACGAAGAGTGAGCCGGTCATCCCGGGCTGCACCACGAAGCGCCACTGGCCGAGATGCAGGACGGCGTGCTTGGCACGGCGGGAAAGTGAATCCACCGTCGCGCCGGTGAGACGCTGGATCAGTTGGGGCCGGCGGATGTCCTTCAGGACGTCGGTGCGACGCAGACGAACCTCCCGGAAGCTCCGGCCCAGCAGGTGAGGCCGGAGATCTCGCACCATGGTTTCCACTTCGGGCAGCTCGGGCATGTCGCTACTGCCGCTGGGCCTCCCTCCAGCCGATGTCCCGCCGAAAGGTCTTGCCCGCGAACTCGATCCTCTCCGCCGCGCTGCGGCTCAGTCGCTGTGCCTCGGCAAACGAAGAGGCCACTCCGGTCGCGTTCAACACCCGCCCGCCGGCCACGACCAGCTTGCCGGCCGCGTTCCGGGTGGTTCCCGCCTGGAAGACGGTGACCCCGGCCGGCATCGAGGGAATGGTGATCACGGCGCCCTTCTCGGGGTGGTCAGGGTAGCCGCGCGCGGCAAGCACCGTGGTCACTGCCCGGTCGGACGGTCGAATCTCGATCGGCCGAACCGATCCTCCCCGGGCCACACTGTCCAGGCAGGCGAGCAGTCCCGAGGATACGAGAGGGAGAATCACCTGCGCTTCGGGATCGCCCAGGCGGCAGTTGAACTCCACCACCCGTGGATTCCCGCCGGCATCGATCATGACGCCGGCATAGAGCACGCCTCGGTAACGAGCCCCCATCCGCTCGAGCGCCGACAGGGTGGGCTCGAAGACCTGAGTCCGCACCCGGTCGAGTAGCGTCGGTCTGGCGATGGACACCGGACTGTAGGCTCCCATGCCGCCGGTGTTGGGCCCGGAGTCCCCTTCGCCGAGGCGCTTATGGTCCTGCGCCGGTGGAAGGATGAAGAGCCCGCGTCCGTCGGTGATCGCCAGCACCGAGAGCTCCTCGCCCTCCATGAACTCCTCGATGACGATCGTTTCGCCGGCGCTCCCGAAGCGCCCGTCCCCCAGCATTGCCCCTGCGGCTTCGCGTGCCTCCGCCCGTGTGGCACAGACCACCGCCCCTTTCCCCGCGGCCAGCCCCGAGGCCTTCACCACCAGTGGCTCGGCATGGCGGGCGATGTACTCGAGCGCGGCCGGGAGCTCGGTGAACGTCCGGCTCGCCGCGGTAGGTACACCGGCGTCCTCCATCAGCTCTTTGGCGAAGGCCTTGGACGCCTCGATCCGGGCGGCGCTGGCGCTGGGGCCGAACACGGCGCGCCGCCGTGCCGCGAGGCGGTCGGCCAGGCCAAGGGAAAGGGGGATCTCGGGACCGACGATGGTGAGGCCAATGTCCAGCTTGTCGCAGGCCGCGACTATGCCGTCGAGGTCCTCAGCGCCAATGGGAAGATTGGTGGCGAGCTCCGCCGTCCCCGGATTGCCGGGAGCACAGTAGAGCGTGGTGGCCGGATCTTCGCGGCGAAGGGCCCAGCAGAGCGCGTGCTCCCGGCCGCCGCCACCGACCACGAGAACCTTCACTTTCGCTGGGAGCTCCGGAAGGCTTCACTCACCCGTTCGGCGGCCTTCTTCGCGGCATCCACCACGTGACCGACGGCCTCCTTGGTTTCCCGGGCATAGTGGCTCCGCGCGGCGGCCAGGTCTTCGGCCAGCGGGCGGCCCTGGGCCTCGGCGCCGCGCTTGGTGTACTCTCCGCGCAGGATGCGGTCGTAATCTCCAGAGGAGACCCACTGCTGCAGCTCGGCGGCCCGCACCGTGTTCATGGGATGGGTGAGCGCCAGGGTGTTGAGGATTTTGTAGACCACATCCAGGCCCTCGTTGCTGCCCAGATACTCATGGGCCTGGGCCATGAAAGAGTCGACGTTCATCTCTCCAGCCAGGAGCTGCCCTCGGGTGCCACCCGCCATCTTCATGAAGAGCCGCTGGGCCGCCACCGGGTCCTGGCCGCCGATCAGACCGGCGCGGTCCGCCGAGAGCTCCGATTTCCGGGCCCACTCCAGGATGGCAAGCCGGATGGGCAGAAGCGCGACGCCGGCCAGGAACGGCAGAGCCGAGAGGCTGACGGCCAGCAGGATCTCCGCGATGGTCCGGTAGAGCGCATGCCCACTCACGACGTGGCCCATCTCGTGGGCCAGCAACGTCCGGAGCTCATCGTCGTCGAGCAGCTCGATCGCGGCGGAGTGGAGCACGATGAATGGATGGTCGACCCCGTAGGTGCCGGCGTTGAAGATCGGGGTCTGCGAGAGGTAGAGCTCGGGTACTTCCGGCCAGTCGAAGGTGGTGGCCACCTCCACATGCATGGTCCAGACTTTGGGGCACTGAGCGGGGCCGACCCGGATCGCGTTGGCCTGGAAGAGCAGGCGAATGCCGCGCTCGCCACCCAGCATGGCGACGATCTTCCTCACGACATCGTCGAATCCCGGGACGGAACGCAGCGACTGGAGGGCCGCGCGATCGGCCGGATGCTCCCAGCTCACGGCGCCGATCTCGGGGAAGGTGCGGCGCGGCCGCATGGCGGGAGTGGTCATGGCTGCCTCACCGGGTTAGGGCCTGTTCCAGGTCGGCGATCAGGTCGTCAGGGTCTTCGATCCCGCAGCTGAGCCGGAGCAGGCTGTCCGTCAGACCCATCGCCCGGCGCATCTCGGCCGGAACCGAGGCATGAGTCATGGATGCGGGATGGCCGATCAGACTCTCCACCCCGCCCAGCGACTCGGCCAGGCGGAAGATGCGAGTGCCTTCAGCGACTCGACGAGCCCGCGCGGGATCGCCGACATCGATGGAGATCATCCCGCCGAAGCCCGACATCTGGCGGCAGGCCAGGTCGTGCTGCGGATGCGAAGGGAGACCCGGATAGTAAACCTTGGGGACGTCCGCCCGGCCGTCCAGCCACGCGGCGATCCGCCGCCCGGTCGCGTCGTGTTGCCGCATCCGGAGCGGCAGCGTCTTGGTTCCGCGGAGCGCCAGCCAGCAGTCGAAGGGGCCCGGGACCGCTCCCGCGGCGTTCTGGATGAAGCCGAGCCGCTCCGCCAGGTCGTCACGCTTGGTGACCACCAGCCCGCCCACCATGTCGCTGTGGCCGTTCAGGTACTTGGTCGTGGAGTGGAGCACCAGGTCGGCGCCGTGCTCGATGGGCCGCTGGAAGAACGGTGTCGCGAACGTGTTGTCGACCGTGAACAGCAGTCCGTGCGCCTGGGTCAGGTCCCCCACCGCGGCCAGATCGGTCAGCAGCATCATCGGATTGGTGGGCGTCTCGCAGTACACCATCTTGGTCGCAGGCGTGCGGGCCCGGTCGATCGCCTTGATGTCCCGGGTGTTCACGAAGGTGAAGTGCAGCCCCAGGCGGCCGAAGATCTGCTCCATCAGTCGGTGAGTTCCACCGTAGACGTTTTCGCCGCAGATCACATGGTCGCCGGCGTGGAGCAGCTTGAGCACGGCGTCGACCGAGGCCAGCCCCGAGGCGAAGGCGAATCCATGGGCCGCTCCCTCCAGACTCGCCACGTTCCGCTCCAGCACCTCGCGGGTGGGATTCTGGGTCCGGGCGTACTCGTAGCCCTTGTGCTTCCCCAGTCCCTCCTGGATGTAGGTGGACGTCTGATAGATCGGTGTCATGACCGCGCCGGCCAGCGGGTCGGGGACCTGGCCGGAATGGACGGCACGCGTCGCGAAGCCATGCTCGAGATCGTCGTGCAGGATCCTGGTCATGATTCCCCCTCGTTGGATGCGTCAACGTAACGGCCCCGCGCTGGCGGCGGCAAGGAGGCGCGTCGCCCCTCCGAGCGTATCTCCGCCATCTGCCGATCCTTGCCAACGGAGACTAATTTTCTCGTAATGTCCGACACCCTGATCGTGAGCGTATCCGGTATTCGCGGGATCGTGGGAAAGGATCTCACGCCCGAGCTGGTCGCCAGGCACGCGGCGGCTCTCGGCGCGTGGGCGCGCGCCGCCGGCAAGCCGGTGGTCGTCCTCGGCCGGGATGCCCGAACCAGTGGTCCGCTGTTCGCGCGCGCGGCCGCCGCCGGTCTCATGTCGGTTGGCGTCGACGT
>Ga0210073_1000014_pt1 | contig 33530 bp, 33 predicted proteins | sample Browns_ThreeSqC__2_FD_184853 | JGI IMG/M metagenome (GOLD analysis project Ga0210073, IMG submission 184853) | Wetland microbial communities from San Francisco Bay, California, USA, that impact long-term carbon sequestration - Browns_ThreeSqC_D2... | ecosystem: Environmental > Aquatic > Marine >...
CCCCCGAGCCGCCCGCCGCGCCGGCGGTCGCGGCGGCGCTGGCCCGGATCGACACGCTCCGGCTCGCCGGCCTCGACAGCGAAGCCGTCGCCGAGGTCCGGGTCCTCCTCGCCACCCCGCCCGATGACCTCGAGGCGTTGCTCGCGCTCAGCGCGGGCCTGGCGGCGCGCGGTTTCGGTCCCGCCGCCGTGCGCCTGGGATGGGTGGCCACCACGCGGGCACCGTACGACCCCCGCGCCCTCCGAGCCGTGTACCCGTGGCCCAACCGTGAGGCCGTCGAGGCGGAGGCGGCGGAGTTCCAGGTGGATCCCGCCCTGTTCGCGGCCCTGGTGCGTCAGGAGAGCGTGTTCGATGCCGACGCCCGCTCGCCCGCGGGCGCCCGCGGGCTCGCCCAGTTGCTGCCGACGACCGCGGCACAGCTGGCCCGGGGTCTCGACGTCCCCTTCGAGCCGGAATGGCTCGCCGTGCCGGACCTCAACCTGCATCTCGGTGCCGCCCACCTCGCCCGGCTGCTGGCCCGCTACGCGCCCCGCGTGGACGCCGCGATCGCGGCGTACAACGCCGGGACCAGACCGGTCGACCGGTGGCTCGCGCGATACGCGGGGACCGATCCCGACGAATTCCTGGAGCTCATCCCGTACCGCGAGACCCGCGCCTACGTACGGTCGGTACTGCGCAATCGCGCGCTGTACGCCGCGCTCTATCCCGCGCCCGTCGACTGATCCGGTGGAGCGGGCGCCCCGCTCGCGCCGTATCTTCCCGCGCACCGCCCATGGCTACCGCCGCGCCCGCCCACCCGACGCTGTACCTGCTCGACGGATACGCGCTCCTGTACCGCGCGTTCTTCGCGATGATCGCCCGCCCGCTCACCAATCGACGCGGCGAGAACACCTCGGCGGCGTGGGGGGTGTCGAACTTCCTGCTGCGCCTGGTCGAGACCCGCCGCCCCGACTACCTCGGCTGGGTGCAGGACGTCGGGGAGTCGTTCCGGCACCGGACGTACGAAGCCTACAAGGCGACGCGCGAGAAGCTGAGTGACGAGCTGCAGCAGGACTTCGACCAGTCGGTCCTGCGGGTCGGCCAGATCCTCGACGCACTCCACATCCCGGCGCTCGGTGTGGAAGGGTTCGAGGCCGACGATGTGATCGGCACGCTCGCGACCGCCGCCGCGGCGCGCGGGCTGCAGGTCGTCATCGTGTCGGGCGACAAGGATTTCTACCAGCTCGTCGGCCCCCGGGTCGCGCTCCTGAACCCCGGCCGCGGTGGGCCCGGCGCGGTCGAGGAGCAGTGGGTGGACGAGTCGAATGCCGCCGAGCGGTTCGGCGTCCCCCCCGCGCAGGTGACCGACTTCCTCGCGCTCGTCGGCGACGCGTCGGACAACGTGCCCGGCGTGAAGGGTGTCGGGGAGAAGACGGCGCTCGAGCTGCTGCAGTCCTACGGCGATCTCGAGACGGTGCTGGCGCGCGCACCGGAGGTGGCAGGCAAGCGCGCGCGCGAGGCGCTGCTCGCGCACGCCGCCCTGGCCCGGCTGTCGCGCGAGCTCGTCACCATCCGACGGGACGTGCCGATCGCGCTCGACCTCGCCGCACTGCGCGTCGAGCCCCCCGACGTCGCCCGGCTCACCGAGCTGTTCACGGAGCTCGAGTTCCGCTCGTTGATCGCCAGGCTCGACCGGTTCGCCGCGGCGCCACCGGTGCGGGTGACCGGTGGTGCCGGGGTGGCGGAAGGGGCGCCGGCGCCGGGCGCACAGGTCGTGGACGATCCCGCCGCCGTCGCGGCGGTGGTGGCGGCATGCCGCGCCGCCCCGGGCGTGGTGGTGGAGACGGTGCTCGACGGGTCGGATCCCCTGCGCGCGCCCCTCGCCGGTCTCGCGCTGTCGGCCGAGGGCGGCGGGGCATGGTATCTGCCGTTCGCGCACCTCGCCCCCGACGGCGAGCTCGCGGGCGGTGCCCCGCCACGCAACCTCCCACCGCTCGGCGACCGGGCGCTGGCCGGGCTCCGCGGCCTGCTCGCGGACGCGGGGGTCGCCAAACGCGGGCACGATCTCAAGCGCGACTGGTTGGCGTTACGCCGGGCCGGCGTCGAGCTGGGCGGTGTCGCCTGGGACGCGATGCTGGCGGCCTACGTGCTCGATCCCGGGCGGCGCTCCTTCGCGCTCGAGGACCTCGCGCGCGAACGGCTTGCCGCCGACGAGGTGCCACCCCCGCGTCCCGCCCCGGGCCCGGGCCGCGCGCCCCGGCCGGTGCGGGAGGTGGCGGTGGACGAGGTCGCCCGGGCATGCCAGGCGCGCGCGCGGGCGGTCCTGGCCCTGCGCGAGCGGTTCGAGCCGGAGATCGCGGACCACCACCTGGGGCCGCTGCTCGAGACGATCGAGCTGCCGCTCGTCGGCGTGCTCGTGGACATGGAGTGGCGCGGCATGCTGGTCGATGGCGCGCTGCTCGCCGAGATCGGGCGCGGCATGGCGCGCGAGCTCGCCGCGTGCGAGCAGGAGATCCATCGCGCCGCGGGAGCGGACTTCAACCTGCTGTCCACGCCTCAGCTGCGGACGGTGTTGTTCACCAAGCTCCAGCTGCCCGTGGTGAAGCGCACCAAGACCGGACCCTCGACGGACGCGGAAGTCCTCGAGCAGCTGGCGGCCCTCGGTCACGAGGTCCCCCGCCTGCTGCTCGCGTATCGCGAGATCGCGAAGCTCAAATCGACCTATGTGGATGCGCTGCCGACGTACATGCATCCGGAGACCGGGCGGATCCACACGAGCTTCAACCAGGTCGGCGCGGCTACGGGCCGGCTGTCGAGCAGTGACCCCAATCTCCAGAACATCCCCGTCCGCACGGCCCGCGGCGGGAGCATCCGGCGCGCGTTCGTCGCCGCCCCGGGGCACCGCCTGCTCGTGGCGGACTACTCGCAGATCGAGCTCCGCCTGCTGGCGCACCTCTCCGGCGACCCGCTGTTCCTCGAGGCGTTCGCGCGGGGCGGCGATATCCACCGTCAGACGGCCGCGGTGATCTTCGGCGTGGCGCAGGACCAGGTCACGTCGGAGATGCGGGCACGCGCCAAGACGATCAACTTCGCGACGATCTACGGCCAGGGCCCGTTCGCCCTCGCCCGCCAGCTCGGGATCACCCAGGACGAGGCGCGCGCCTTCATCGCGCAGTACTTCACCCGGTTCGCCGGCGTGCGCGACTGGCTCGACGGGACGGTGGCGCAGGCCCGCGCGCAGGGCTACGTCGAGACGATCTTCGGCCGGCGCCGCTACATCCCCGAGCTGAAGGACCGGAACTTCAGCGTCCGGGCGTTCGGCGAGCGCACGGCGACGAATTCCCCGCTCCAGGGTTCGGCCGCGGACTTGATCAAGGTGGCGATGATCCGCATCCACGCCGCGCTCGGCGCGGGCGGGTTGGGCGCCCGGTTGCTGCTCCAGGTGCACGATGAGCTGATCCTCGAGGTCCCCGACGGCGAGCGCGCCGTCGCCCGAACACTGGTGAAACGCGAGATGGAAGGCGCCGCCGCGCTGCGGGTGCCGCTGGTCGTAACTCTTGGTGAGGCAACGAATTAGCTCGATGCCAAGGGGTGAGCATGAGTCTTGCGTTCCCAGGCTCCGGTCTTCATCATGTACCCCGTGTCCGGCCGGAGGGCGAGTGTTGAGAGGCACGCGCGGATTCACCCTGATCGAGCTGCTGATCGTCGTCGTGATCATCGGGATTCTCGCGGCGATCGCGATCCCGAAGTTCGCGAATACGAAGGGCAAGACGTACATCGGGGCCATGAAGTCGGACCTGCGCAACCTGGCGACCGCGCAGGAAGCGTTCTTCTATGACAGCGCCTACTACACCACCAGTCTGACCCTGCTCAATTTCTCGCCCACCACCGGTGTGTCCGTGACGGTCAGCGTGATCGCGGGCGGCTGGAACGCGCAAGCGCAGCACACGCAAACCCCGTCGCGGTGCTATCTCTTCGCCGGAGCGGGCCCGCCGATCGGGCCGGCCACCGTCGAAGGGCGTATCAGCTGTCAGTAGCCCCCGCCTGCCGGGAGTTCACGCGCCGCCGCGAGGGGATGTGCTTCGCCCTCGACGGCGGCGTCTGGCTGCACCGCCACCGCGTACGCCGCGAGCGCATGGCGCATCTGGTGAGCGCCGATCGGGAGGGGCTGCTCGCCATCGGCCGCGCGCTGGATCTGCACCCCGCCTGGCTCCAGTACAAGCCGCTCAAGGACCCGCGGACCGGCGAACGCCGGCCCGCGTGGCACTGGGATCTGTGGGAGCGCGCGCTCGACCGGCTCGACGGGCTCTCCGCCGGCTGAAGGACCTCACTCCTCGGGTTCGGTCACGTGGCCGCGGACGCCCGGCCACCAGTTCCACCGGCCGGCGATGTGCATGATGGCGGGGACGAGGACCATGCGGATGATGGTCGCGTCGAGCAGCACGGCGATGGCGAGACCGAAGCCGATGAACTGGACCGCGAGCACGCGAGAGAACGCGAAGACCCCGAAGACCAGCACCATGATCACCGCCGCGAACGTGATCACCGACGCCGTGGCCGAGAGGCCTTCCATGGTGGCGTGGTCGTTCCGCCCGGTGTGGTCGAAGACCTCCTTGATGCGGGCGAGCAGGAACACTTCGTAGTCCATCGATAGCCCGAAGACCGTCGCGAACACGAGCACGGGGACTACGACGAAGATCGCTTCGGTCGGCCCCTCGAGCCCGAACACCCCCGCCCCCAGACCCTCCTGGAACACGAGCACCGTCAGGCCGAACGCGGCCCCCACCGAGAGACAGTTGAGCAGGACGGCCTTGAGCGGCACGAGCAGCGATCGGAACGCGATGAACAGCATCAGGGCGGTGGTGGCGAGGATCAGTCCGACCACGCTCGGCAGATCGGCGAGGAGCTCGTCCTGCAGGTCGACGCTCGTCGCCGCGAACCCCCCCACCGCGACCTCGGCCCGGTCGAGCCCCCGGATCCCGCCGCCCGCGAGCGCGCGCACGCGGCGGGCCAGATCCATCATCCCCGTGAATCCCACCGTGTCGGCCGGGATCACGTCGATCAGCGTGGTGCGCCCGTCGACGGAGAGGTAGGCGTTGAAGAACTCGGGGTAGCGGTCGCGCACCGCCTGCGGGTCGCTGTAGAACAGGAACAGCTCCAGCGCGGAGAGCCCGGGCCGGACGGTCGCAACACCGCGGACGCCGCGGACACGCGGCTCGGCACGCAGCGAATCGGACAGCGCCTTGAGGCCGCGCAGGCGCGGCCCGGCGAGGGCGCGCTCACCTTCGGGCAGCTGCACCACCACGCGCACCGGCGTGATGACGCCCGCCGCGCCCATCCGGCGCAGGGCCGCCAGCCCCTGGCCCGACTCGGTGCCGGGCGGGAACCAGTTGGCGGCCGGCAGCCCGAAGCGGATCCCCACCAGCGGGTAACTGCACAGGGCGATGATCGAGCCCCCGATGGCGATGGCGCGCCACGGACGGCGGCCCAGCCACCGGGCCCACCGCTCCCAGCCGGTCGGGGCGTGGAATCGCGCGAGCGGGCGCGCCAGCCAGCGCGGCCGGTCGATCTGCCGACCCAGGATGGCGAGCAGCGCCGGCAGGAGTGACACCGACATCAGCACGGCGACGCCGACGACGATCAGCCCCCCGAGTCCCACCGACCTGGTCTCGGACAGCGGGGTCGTGAGCAGGGCCGCGAACCCGACCACCACCGTCAGCCCCGACGTGAGGACCGCGACGCCGGCCGTCTGGATCGTGCGCACGGCAGCGTCCCGTGCCGACAGGCCGCGGCTCATCTCTTCACGGAACCGCGTCACGATGAGGAGGGAATAGTCGATGCCCACGCCGAGGCCGACCATCGTGGCGATGTTGAGGACGAACACCGACATCGCGGTCCACTGTGCCACGAGCGTCACGATACCGAGGGAGATCGTGATCGCCAGGATGCCGATCAGTACGGGCAGGACGGCGGCGACGAGGGCACCGAAGGCGACGATCAGGACGATGAGCGTCAGCGGGACCACGCGGCGCTCGCCCAGCGCCGCGTCCTCCGCGCTGACCGTGCGCACGTCGTAGTCGAGCGCCTGCTGTCCCGTGACCTTCACGTCGAAATCGGCGCTCTCGGGCGTGCGCGCGAGCGCTTCGCGCAGCGCCGCCCGCAGGTCCGGGACGAGGTTCTGCGTGATGTCGTCGTTGGCCGCGGGCGCCAGGGCCGCGATGAGGAACGTGGTCCGGCGGTCCCGACTCACCAGCACCGAATCACCCAGCGTGCGGAGCGAGAAGACCTGGGTGACGTAGGGCTTGCGGGCGACGGCGTGCGTCAGCGTGTCGAGCAGGCGGTCGTACCGCGGGTGCGTGACGGCGACGGGGCCATGCACGACGAGCGCCACGTAGTCGGCGATCGGCTCTGGAAACGCCTGCGTGATGAGGTGTTTGGCCCGGGCGGCCCCGGTGGCGCGATCGTAGGCGCCGCGGACGACGAGGGCGTCCTGGACGTGTGACGCCCGCGGCGCGAGCAGCAGGGCCACCGCCGCCCACCCCGCGATGACCCAGCCGCGAAAACGGACCAGCCACTTCGCGACGGCGGCGCTCACCTACTGCCCATCCATAAACGTGGGCCCGAATCATACGCCCGTCGGCCCCGCCAAAGCTAGCGGCGGACTGCCGCACGCCGCGATATTGCACGCATGGCCGGGCGCGCGAGTTTTTCGTGGATCGTCGCGACCGCCGTGCTGATCGCCGGTGCGGTGGTGTGGGACGTGGCGCGGCGCGCGCTCCGCCCCGCGCCGGCCGCCACCGCCCCCCCGGCCGGCACGATCGCCGCGCCGCCGCCCGCGCCCGTGGGCGGGGTCAGTCGGTCGGGATCCGGCCCTCCCCCCGCCGCCGGTGTGGGATACACCGAACAACTGGCCCGCGCGGAGATCCGGCGCCGCATCCGCGCGAGCGTCGGCCTCGCGTACCTCGACACGATCGTGGCGGCGAGCGGCGACTCGATGCTGCACCGCTGGGACCGGCGCGTGATGGACGCCGTGCGGGTGTACCTCGGCGCGGGGCGCCCGCCCACCTACCGGGCCGAGTTCGGGGACGCGGTGCGGAGCGCCTTCGCCCGATGGGAGGCCACCGGCGTCCCCGTGCGTTTCACGCTGCTCGCGGACTCGGGCACGGCGGAAGTGCGGATCAACTGGCGGGTCCAGTTCGAGATCGACCGGACCGCGCAGACCGATCTCACCTGGGACGCGGACGGGCACCTCGAGTCCGGCACGATCACCCTCGCGCTGTTCGATCCCCAGAGCCGCCCGATGGAAGCCGACGACATCCGCGTCGTCGCACTCCACGAGATCGGCCACCTCCTCGGGCTCGATCACTCCGCCGACTCGGCCGACATCATGTTCCCCGTGACGAAGGTGCGGGACCTGTCGGATCGGGACATCCAGACGGCGCTGCTGCTGTACGACCTTCCGCCCGGGAGCATCCGCTAGGAGACCCGATGGTGCGCGCGCTCGACGTCCTCGTCGGCCACGAACCGGGTGGCAGCGGCCTCGCCGGCGTGCTCGACGCGCGGGTGCGACCGGCGAGCCTCGGGCATCCCGAGGGTGACGGCGCCGTGCGTTGCACCGCCTGCGGTCACCGCTGCCTCGTCCGGCCAGGCCGGCGGGGCATCTGCAAGGTCCGCTTCAACCGCGCGGGCACGCTGTACGCCCCGTGGGGGTACGTCGCCGCGCTCCAGTCCGACCCCACCGAGAAGAAGCCGTTCTTTCACGTCCTGCCGGGCAGCCACACGCTGACCTTCGGCATGCTGGGCTGCGACTTCCACTGTGGCTACTGCCAGAACTGGCTGACCTCCCAGGCGCTGCGCGACCCCGCGGCCGGCACCGCCCCGACCGACGTCACACCGGACCAACTGGCGCAGCTCGCGGTCGCGCGGGGAGCCCGCATGGTGGGGTCGTCGTACAACGAGCCGCTGATCACGGCGGAATGGGCCGTGGACGTGTTCCGGCGGGCGCGGCCGCTGGGCCTCCGGACCGCGTTCATCTCGAACGGCAACGCGACGGCCGAGGTGCTCGACTTTGTCCGGCCGTGGACCGACTGCTACAAGATCGACCTCAAGGCGATGACCGCCCGCGGCTACCGCCAGCTCGGCGGCGTGCTCGAGCACGTGCTCGACGCCATCCGGATGGCGCACGCGCACGGGTTCTGGGTCGAGATCGTGACCCTGGTCGTTCCGGGCTTCAACGACGACCCGGACGAGCTCGCGCGGGCGGCGGCATTCATCGCCGCGGTCTCCCCGGACATCCCGTGGCACGTCACCGCATTCCACCAGGACTACCGGATGACCGACCACGCCGCCACGACCGCCGCATCGCTGGTGCGCGCGTGCGAGATCGGCCGGGAGGCGGGGCTCCACTTCGTGTATGCGGGCAATCTCCCGGGTCGGGTAGGACGCTGGGAGCACACCTGGTGCCCCGGCTGCGGCGAGCTGCTGGTGGAGCGCCACGGCTACCACATCGCCCGCCAGCGCGTGGGCGCGGACGGGTGTTGCCCGTCCTGTCGCCGGCCGATCCCGGGAATCTGGGCATGACCCTCCTGCTGGCGGTCCAGGTCGCCGCGGGACTCGTGGCGCCGGCCGCACCGCCGGCGCGCTTCGACGGCGCACGCTTCGACGCCATCGTGGAGGACGGCATCCACCGCGGCGCCTATCCCGGGGCGGTGCTGGTGGTCGGCCGGCACGACTCGGTGCTCTACGCCCGGGGGTATGGGCACCTCACCTGGAGCGGGACCAGTGCCGTCCCCGATCCGGACCACACGATCTGGGACCTGGCGTCGCTCACCAAGGTGGTGGCCACCACTACGGCGCTGATGCTGCTGGTCGAGCGGGGCCGCGTGGCCCTGGACACCCCGGCCGTGCGCTACCTCCCCGAGTTCCGCGCCCCCGGCACCGGTGCGATCACGGTGCGCCAGCTGCTGAGCCACACGTCGGGCCTGCGGGCCTACCTGTCGCTCCACACGCTCGCCCCGTCGCGTGACTCGGCGCTGCGGCTGGTGTACGCCGAGCGCCCGATCGCGCGGCCGGGGGATCGCGTGATCTACTCGGATCTGAACGCCATCGTGCTGGGGGAGCTGGTCCATCGCGTGACGGGGGTGCCGCTCGATACACTCACGGCGCGCGAGCTGGCGGTGCCGCTGGGGTGGCGACGCACCACGTTCCGGCCGCCCCGCGCGTGGCTGCCGTCGATCGCGCCGACCAACCTGTGGCACGGCCATGCGCTCGCGGGGGAGGTGAACGATCCCAATGCGCATCGCCTGGGCGGCGTGGCGGGCCACGCGGGCCTGTTCGGCACCGGTCGGGAGGTCGCGCGGTTCGCGCAACTGATGCTCGCCGGAGGGGTGGTCCCGGGGACGCAGACCCGCCTGCTGCGCGCCGAGACGACACGCGCCTTCACGGCCGTGGCGGTGCCGCAGCGTGGCACGGCCAGCGCCCGCGCCCTAGGCTGGCAGGCGACACCCACCGACGAAGCGGTCTCGAGCGCGGGCACCCTGCTCGGCCCGCGGACCTACGGGCACACCGGGTGGACGGGCACGTCGCTATGGATCGACCCCGACCGCGACCTGTTCGTGCTGCTGCTCACCAACCGCTCGTTCGCGCCGCGGACGAGGACGTCGTTCACGGTACTAAAGGAAGTGCGCGGCGCGGTGGCGGATGCGGCGGCGCGGGCGAGTGATGGCACCTGAGCGCCCGACGCTGGTGTACGACGGCGCCTGCGGGTTATGCACCGACGCGGTGACCCTGGTTCGGCGCTGGGACCCCCGTGGGCGGCTCGACGTGGTTCCGTTCCAGGACGAGGCGCGGCTCGCGACCTTCGGCGTCGCGATCCCGGCGTACGCCGCGGCGATGCATCTCCTGCTGCCCGACGGGCGCGTGTTCGTGGGGGCCGACGCCGTGCCCCCGCTCGTGCGGCTGTTGCCGGGGAAGCGGTGGCTGGGGTGGCCATGGCGGGTCCCCGGGGTGCCGCGCCTCGCGCGGCGCCTGTATGCGATGATCGCCGCCCGGCGGCGTTGCACCGTCGGTGGGTCGGTTGACGCCGCCGCCGCCGGGTCGGTAGGTTCGGCTCGATGACGGCCCCCGCCCCGAGCACCCCCGCAGCGCCGACGCCCGAGCTCGTGCGCCAGGTCCTGCGCAAGGTCAAGGACCCGGAGCTCGACCTCAACATCGTGGACCTCGGCCTCGTCTACGACGTCGAGGTCACCGCTGGCCAGGTCGCCATCAAGATGACCCTCACCTCGCCGGGGTGTCCCGCGGGACCGATGATCACGAACGACGTCTACCGCCAGGTGCGAGAGCTCGATGGCGTGACCGATGTCGATGTCGAGATCGTCTGGGAACCGTACTGGACCCCGGAGCGGATCGAGCCGAAGATCCGCGCGATGATGGGCTTCTAGCCGAGCGCCGCCAGCAGCACATCCCCCAGCAGATCGATCTGCCACCGCCGGAGCTCCGCGAGCCGCGCGAGCCCGGCGCGATCCGTCGGAACCGCGCGCGCCACCGCTTCGAGCGCGACGCGGCCCAGCAGCACCCCCGGGTCGATACCGAGCGGCTCGGCCGCGGCGTTGCGGGCCGTCCGCAGGCGCTGCAGGCGGCCCTCGAAGTCGAGGTCCCGCGGGGCGCGGCGCGCGCGCTCCAGCCGCGGGAGTTCCGCGTCACCCAGTTGCTGGGCGCGACTCACGGCGGCCAGCATCGCGGCGCCGTGGCGCTGCGCGAGCGCCGCGGGCAGCTCCCGCACGCGCGCGAGGGCGGCGGCATCGCTCGGCAGGGCCCGCGCGACGGCGAGCAACGCCTCGTTCCCCACGATCCGGAAGAGCGCCCGGTCCTCCCGCTCGGCGACGCCGTCCCGCCACGCCCACAACTCCCGCAGCGCCGCGAGCTGGCGCGGGCCGAGCTGTACCGCGCCCTTCGCGCGGAGGTAGGCGGCGTCCTGATCCGTCGGGCCGGTCCACCGCAGGCTCTCGAGGCGCTCGAATTCCTCTTCCGCCCACGCCAGCCGGCCGAGCTCCTGCAGCCGCGCCGCCAGGGTGGCCCGGAGGGCGGGGAGGTGCCGCACGTCGTCGGCCGCGTACGCGATCATCCCCGCCGACAGGGGGCGCTGCGACCAGTCCGCTTTCTGGTGGACCTTGGCCAGGGCCACCCCGGCGTAGCGCTGCAGCAGGGCGGCGAGGCCGATCGCGGGCTCCCCAGCGAGTTGCGCGGCGATGCGCGTGTCGAATACCCGGCGGGCGCGAAAGCCGTAGTCCCGGTCCAGGATGCGCAGATCGTAGTCGGCGTCGTGGAAGACCTTCTCGATCGTGGGATCCGCCAGAAACGCGCCCAAGGGGCCGAGGTCGGTCGTCGCCAAGGGATCGACGAGCGCGGTGCGGGACCCGGTCGACAGCTGGACCAGGTAGATGCGGTCCTGGTATCGATGGAAGCTCGCCGCCTCGGTGTCCACGGCGACCGTCAGCGCGGAGCGGGCCTCGTGCAGGAAGGCCGCGAGGGCCTCGGCGGTCGTGATCCGGTCGGGCACGTGCCGCTAGTCCTCGCGCTTGCCCAGCTGCTCGAGGCCGGCCGCGACCTCCTCGAGCGCCTTGGCCAGCGTGCGATAGAATTCGGGATCGGGAGCCTCCGGCGCGCCGCCCAGGGGATCGCCCGCGCACTTGCGGGCCGCCCGGGCGGCATGCCGGATATAGTCGGTGGACACACGCATCAGGACGCTCGTGTCAGAAGAGTTGACCGCAAAGATACGGACGGCGTACGCGTCCTGCAGCCTCGGTCGGTGGCCGACGCCGCTCGAGGCCGCCCCCGCCCTCGCGGCCGAGGCGGGCGCTGACGCGCTGTGGCTGAAGGTGGAAGGCGCCTCGTCCGGCCGGTACGGCGGCAGCAAGGTGCGTGGCCTCGAGTTCCTGCTCGCGGGGGCGCCGGCCGACGCGGTCTTCGTCACCATCGGTGGCACGGGCTCGACGCATTGCCTCGCCACCGCGGTGCACGCGCGGGCACTCGGGTGCCGGTGCGTGCTGGCGCAGTTCCCCCAGCCGGCCACGACCGCGGGGGCCGCGCTGGCGCGCGCGAGCGCACGGGCCGCGGACGCGGTCGAGCGATCCCCCACGCGGGCCGGATTTCCGGTCGCCGTGGTACGGGCGTGGCGGACCGCCCGACGACTGGGCGCACCGCGCTGGATCCCCGGAGGCGGCGCGCACCCGCGCGCGGTGCTGGGCCACCTCCTCGCCGGGCTGGAGCTCGAAACGCGGCTCCCGCATCCCCCCGATGCCGTCGTGGTGCCGTTCGGGTCCACCGGGACGGCGGCCGGCCTGGGGCTGGCGATGCGACTGCTGGGGTGGCCGACCACCGTGGTGGGCGTCCGCGTGGCGCCGCTGGTGGTCGCGAACCGCTGGCGCGCCGCGCACCTGGCCCGCGCCGCGGAGCGTTTGCTCCGGGGCATCGCGATACCGGTTCCCCGCGCCGTCGCCCTGGTGCCGCTGTCGATCATCAACCGCCTCGGGCGCGGGTACGGATACCCGACGCCGGCGGGAGAGCGGGCGACGCTGCTCGCCGCCCGGCACGGCATCGCGCTGGACCCCACCTATGGCGCGAAGGCGTTCGCGGCGGTACCGGACCTCGCGCGGCGCGGGTACCGTCGCATCGTATTCTGGCATACGTTTGCGCCACCGCCCGATTTCGCGGAGCCCGGATCGTGAACTCCCTGCCCGACGTCGAGGTCAGTGTCTACCCCTACGAGTGTGACGCGTTCGGCCACCTGAACCAGGCGGCATGCCTCCAGCTGCTGGAGCGCGCGCGCTGGGAGAGCCTGGCGGCCGGGCCGGGCGCGGACGTGTTCACGCGCAACGGCGTCTGGCCGGCGGCCCGCCACACGGGCATCACATACGAGGCGAGCGCGTTGCCCGGGGACGTGCTGCGCGTCGAGACCGAAACGGTCAAGCGCGGCACGACGAGCTTCACCCTGCGGCAGCGGGCCACACGGATCCGCGATCAGGTCCTCATCGCGGAAGCCGAGCTGACGTTCGTGTGCATAGACCGGATCGGTCGCCCGGTGCCGGTGCCGGACGAGGTGGTGCGGGCGCTGGGGATGCCCACGGGGGGTCGCGAGGTGCGTCGCGTGCGGGTGGACGGTGGCGATCTCGCGGTGGAGATCCGTGGCACCGGACCGGCGCTGGTGTTCGTCCACGGCTTTCCGCTCGATCGCTCGATGTGGCGGCACCAGATGGCGGGGTTTGGACGCTGGCAGCGGATTGCGCTCGACCTGCGGGGCTTCGGCCACTCGGCGGGGCACGGCGGCGGGCCGGCAGCGAATCTGGCGCGCCACGCGGATGATGTGGCGGCGGTGCTGGACGCGCTGGGCGTGCGCCGCGCGGTTCTGTGCGGGCTGTCGATGGGGGGGTACGTGCTGTTCGAGTTCTGGCGGCGGCACGCCGATCGGGTGCGCGCGCTCGTGTTCGCCGATACGAAGGCCGAGGCGGACTCGGCCGAGGGGAAGCGGGGCCGCGACGAGCTGGCGGCGGTGGCGCATCACGAAGGCACCGCGGCGGTGGCGGAGCGGATGCTGCCGCGGATGCTCGCCGCCGCGACGGCGGCGGCACAGCCGGAGCTGGTGACGGCGGTGCGCGAGATGGCTGGGCGGGCATCGGTGGAAGGGGTCGTGGCGGCGCTGGCGGCGATGCGGGATCGGGCCGACAGCCGGGAGCTGCTGGCGGGCATCGGCGTGCCGACGCTGGTGGTGGGGGGCGCGGAGGATGCGCTGACGCCGCCGGCCGTGATGCGGGCTCTGACGGACGGGATCGCCGGCGCGCAGTTCGTGGCGGTCCCGGCCGCCGGCCACGTGGCGCCGCTGGAACAACCGCTCGCGGTGAATCGGGTGCTGTCGGATTTCCTGGAGGGGCTGCCCGCACACGACTGACTCCGGGAGGGTCCGGGGTCGGTGGTGCGTCAGGATCCTTTGGGCTTCGGTTTGCCGGGCGGATTCGGCCCCGTGAACGCGTCGCGGTTCTTCGCGATGTAGTCCTTCCATTGCGGCGGCGTGTCCTCTTCGGGGAAGATCGCCGTCACGGGGCACTCGGGCTCACACGCGCCGCAGTCGATGCACTCGTCCGGATGGATGTACAGCATGTCATCGCCTTCGTAGATGCAGTCGACGGGACACACGTCCACGCACGACCGATCCTTCACGTTGATGCACGGCTCGGCGATGATGTAGGGCATGGCGAGCCGAAACATAGACCACGGGCAGGTCGAGTCAAGGGATTTCGCTGCGGAGACGAGGCGATGCCGCTCCCGTGCGCGTGATTCGCTGCGTCGCGGTGCGTGAGGTGCCGCCGGCGACGATGAGGGCGCGGACGGCAAACCCGTTCGTGCCCTTCCTCCGTGTCAGCCCTTCACTCGACACCAGCCGACGCGAGGCGCACCGCGGTCACTGAATAGGGGAGATGGGTACTGTTGACGGTACTTATTAGTATCTACAATACTTAGCGGTATCTCCTACTGCCCGTGCTGGTGGGCCGATCGGCCTCAGGACCCTGGTCCCCTGGCTCTTCGGCATGGCCGAGCATCGTGACAGTGGCTGATTCAATCCTCTAGGGTATCTTGGATACCAATGGGAATCGTCCAACAACGCCGTCGGGCGGAGACGCGGGGGCTCCTCATCGAGGCAGGACTCCACGTCCTGGCCGAGCGCGGTCTCGATCTCGCCTCGCTGGATGACGTCGCGGCGGCGGCCGGGTTCACCAAGGGCGCCATCTATCGCCAGTTCCCGACCAAGGGTGCGTTCGTCCTGGCGTTGTTCGAGCAATATGCCGCCGTTGCGCGCGCGGGGCCGGGCGGACGCCGGGCTCGCTGGTTCGTTCCCCTGACCCTGCAGTTCGCGGCCCAGGCGCTGCGCGACCCGCTGCTGCGGCGGCGGCTCGCGGTGGTGCTGTCGGAGGCGCCGGATGGGGGGACCCCGGAGGGTCGCCTGCTCGCCGCGCTGGCGGGTGTGCTCCCTTTGCCGCAGCCTGGCGGGCCCGCCGGCTCGTAGGACGCCGTGACCCCCTCGCTTCGCGTCGGCCTCGCCTCGCTCGCGCTCAACCCGCTGCGCACGGCGCTCTCGACCCTCGGCATCATCGTGGGGACGGCGGCGCTGGTCGCGGTGCTCGCGTTGGGCGACGGCGTGGAGCGCTATGTGCGGCGCCAGATCGAACGGACCACGGACCTCCAGGCCCTCGTCGTGACGCCCCGGACCGCGCGCTTCGTCGACGGGCAACGCATTCCGCGCAGCGACTACCCGGTCTTCACCGCCGCCGATGCCGACACGGTCCGGAGCCTGCTCGGGCCGGGCGGGGCCGCGGTGCTCACCGTGAGCGGCCCCGCGCTCGTGGCAGTCCCGGACTCGGCGGCCCGGGCGGCGCTCGTCACCGCCACTGAGCCGGCCATCACGGACTTCCAGGAGCTGGCGCTCGCGCAGGGCCGGTTCTTCAGCGCCGCGGAGGCGGCGCAACCGGCGGCCGTGGCCGTCGTGTCGCATCGCCTCGCGGCCGAGCGTGGGCTCGGTGTCGGCGACACCCTGCGGCTCGGAGCCCGGGCGTGGGCGGTCGTCGGGGTCCTCGTCGGGGACGCCGATGAGCGGGTCCTGCTCGCGTTCGTGCCGCTCGCGCTGGCGCGTGACGCGCTGGTGCCGATCGGCGAGACCCCCCCGGTGCTCATCGCCAAGGCCGGGCGCGTCGAGGATGTCGATTCGGCGCGCGCGCGACTGGAGGGGTGGCTCGCCCGCCGCGCCGGGGCCGACTGGAAGGACAGGGTCACGATCGGCACCCGCGCGGGCCGCCTCGCGCAGGTCCAGCAAGGCATGCTCGTCTTCAAGATCCTGATGGGTGCCATCACCGGCATCTCGCTGCTCGTCGGCGGCATCGGCATCATGAACGTCCTCCTGGCGTCGGTCGCCGAACGCACCCGGGAGATCGGCATCCGCAAGGCGGCCGGCGCGCGGCGCCGGGACATCCTGTGGCAGTTCCTCGTGGAGTCGGTCGCCATCACGGGGGCCGGGAGCGCGGTCGGGGCGGCGGTCGGCCTGGCCGGTGCCTTCGCCGTGACCGCGGTGATGCGCGCCCGGACGGAGGCCCTCGTGTACGCGGCGTTCACGTGGGGCACGGTCCTCGTCGCGGCGGCCGCTGCCGTAGCGGTGGGGATCGCCTTCGGGATGTATCCCGCCCTGCGGGCGGCGCGACTCTCGCCCATCGAAGCGATCCGGCACGAGTAGGGGCGCGCGAGCGCGCCGCCCTTCCGTCGGCGGTGGCCAGGCGGTATTTCCGTACCCACGATGCGCACCCTCCCACACCTCTTCGAGAACAACCGCCGCTGGGCGCAGCAGATGACCGCCGGCGACCCGGCGTTCTTCCGGTCACTCGCCGGGCAACAGGAGCCACAGTACCTCTGGATCGGCTGCTCCGACTCGCGGGTGCCCGCGAACGAGATCGTCGGCCTGCCTCCGGGCGAGATGTTCGTGCACCGCAACGTCGCGAACGTAGTGACCCACACCGATTTCAACTGCCTGTCGGTGATGCAATACGCCGTCGAGGTGCTCCGCATCCGGCACATCATCGTCTGCGGGCATGACGGGTGCGGCGGCGTCCGGGCGGCGATGGAGGATCACGAGCTGGGGCTGATCGACAACTGGCTGCGGCACGTCCGGGACGTGTTCACCGTTCACCACGAGGCGCTGCAGCGGATCCCGGATGACGCGGCGCGCCTCGATCGCCTGTGCGAGCTGAACGTGCGCGCGCAGGTCCGCAACGTGTGCGACACCACCATCGTGCAGGCCGCCTGGCGCGCGGGCCAGCGGCTGAGCGTGCACGGCTGGATCTACGGCCTCGACGACGGCCTGCTGCGCGACCTCGACGTCACGGTCACGGGAGGGGAATGACCCATGTTCCTCGGCCACTTCGCCGTGGGCTTCGCGGCCAAGCGGGCGGCGCCCCGGATCTCCCTCGGCTGGCTCCTCGCCGCGCCGCTGCTCCTCGATCTGCTGTGGCCGATCTTCGTGCTGCTCGGGTGGGAACGGGTGAGCGTGGTCCCGGGGGACACGGCGTTCACGCCGCTGCGGTTCGACGCGTATCCGATCTCGCACAGCCTGCTCACCGCCGCCGGGTGGGCGGCGCTGTTCGGGGCCGCCTGCTGGACGGCGTGCCGCGACCGCCGCGGGGCGATCGTCGTCGCCGTGGGGGTGCTCAGCCACTGGATCTGCGACGCGATCGTCCATCGGCCCGACCTCCCCGTGTATCCGGGCGGCCCCCTCGTCGGACTGGGGGTGTGGAACTCCGTGCCGGCGACGATCGCGCTCGAAGTGACGGCGTTCGTTACCGGCGCGGTGATCTACGCCCGCACGGCCGGTCCCCGTGACCGGGTCGCGCGGCTCGCGTGGGGCGGACTGCTGGTCTTCCTCGCCGCGACGTTCCTCGCGAGCGCGTTCGGACCGCCGCCCCCCTCCGCGCAGGCCGTGGCCGCGGTGACGCTGGTCGCGTGGGCCTTCCCGCTGTGGGCCTGGTGGCTGGATCGGCCGCGCAGCGCGGCACCGGCCGGGGGGAGGGCGTGACCCGCTTCGTGGAGCTGAGCCACGAGATCGAGCACGGGATGGTCACCTACCCCGGCCTGCCCGCCCCGGTGATCTCGGACTGGCTGACCCGCGCGGCCTCGCGCGCCCGGTACGCGCCCGGGACGGAGTTCCACCTGGGCCGCATCGAGATGCTCGCCAACACCGGGACCTACATGGATGCGCCGTCGCACCGTTTCGCCGGGGGCGCCGACATCGCGGGCTATGCCCTGGAGCAGGTCGCCGACCTCCCCGGGATCGTGGTGCGGACCAGCGGACGCGCGGTGACCGCGGCCCAGTTCGCCGGGATCGACGTGCGGGGGCGGGCCGTGCTGGTCCACACCGGCTGGGACGTCCACTGGCGCTCCGCGCGATACGGCCGCGCGAACCCCTACCTCACCGCCGACGCCGCCCGGCACCTCGTCGCCCTTGGCGTGGCCCTGGTCGGCATCGATTCGCTCAACATCGACGACGCGGACGATGGCGCCCGCCCGGCGCACACCACGCTGCTGGAGGCGGGCACCCCGATCGTGGAGCACCTGTGCGGGCTCGGCGGCCTCCCCGAATCGGGATTCCGGTTCTTCGCCGTACCGGTGCGGGTGCGCGGGCTGGGAAGTTTCCCGGTCCGCGCGTTCGCGATCGTATAGCGGCGCAACCATCCGGCGCCCTGCCGCGTCTTCTCTGTGAGGGGGATCCGCCCGCGTTCGTCCACCCCATCCCGGAGCCGGTATCGTGATTCGATGCGTCCGTCTCGCCACGGTCGTCCTGGTCCTCGTCCTCGCGGCGTCCGCGCCGGCGCAACAACCGCCCCCCGGCCCCGACCGGTCCATCGATTCGGCGACTCGGCGGGCCGTGATCGATGGCATCATCGCCCGTCTCAACGAGGCGTACGTCTTCCCCGATACGGCGCGCGCGATGGAGCGCGCCATCCGCGCACGTCAGGGCCGCCACGAGTATGACAACCTCACCAGCGCCCGCGCCTTCGCCGAGTCCCTGACCGCACACCTCCAGGCGGTGAGCCAGGACCGCCACCTGCGGGTCCGCTACAGCGCGGAGGCGCTGCCGGAGGATCGTCCCGACCAGGAGCCGGGACCGGAGGAGGACGCCCGTGCCCGGGCGTTCGGGCGCCGCGTCAACTACGGGATCGAGCGCGCCGAACGGCTCACGGGGAACGTCGGGTATCTCGAGGTGCGGAGCTTCGGCTTCGAGCCCGAATGGGCGGAAGCGACGGTCGGCGCGGCGATGACGCTGCTGGCCAACACCGACGCGTTGATCATCGATTTGCGGCGCAACGGCGGGGGATCGCCCGCATACGTGGCGCTCGTTTCGAGCTACCTCTTCGGGCCCGACTCGGTACACCTCAACAGTCTCTACTGGCGTCCCGAGGACCGCACCGACGCCTTCTACACGCGTGTGAACGTCCTGGGCACGCGCTACGGTCCGGACAAGCCCGTGTACGTGCTCACCAGCCGCCGGACCTTCTCGGGGGCGGAGGAGTTTGCCTACAACCTCCAGAGCCGAAAACGCGCCGTCATTGTGGGCGACACGACCGGGGGCGGCGCGCATCCCGGGGGGTTCCGGCGCGTGACCGAGCACTTCGGCGTGTGGGTGCCCTCGGGCCGGGCCATCAACCCGATCACCGGCACCAACTGGGAACGGGTCGGCGTCCGGCCGGACCTGGCGGCGCCGGCGGATTCCGCGCTGCGGGCGGCCCAGGTGGCCGCCCTGCGCGACCTGCTCCAGGATGCCGCGGACCCCGCGGATCGGGAGCGCCTCGAGGACGCCGTGCGGGAAGTCGAGGGTCCGCGGCCCCGTTAGGCCACCGACCAAGGGCCGCTGGCCCGGGTGTTGCACAATCAGGAGGCCGGGACTCCCCGTGGGGCCCGCCGGGCCACCTCACCCTGGGACTGCGATGCCCTCGTGCCTGTATCGAACCGTCCGGCCATCCTGATGCTCGCCGCCCTGGCGGCGGCCGCGTGCCGGTCCGATCGCGGCCGGGGTGCCGCCTCGCCGGAGGCGCTCGTGGACGCGGCGGCGCGGCGCGCGGTGATCGAAGGGGTCGCCGCCCGCATCGAGGCGAGCTACGTCTTTCGCGATCGGGCGGCGGTCATCGCCCGGGCGATCCGCGCGCGCGCGCGGCGCGGCGACTACGACCGCGTGACCAGCGCGCAGGCGCTGGCCGATTCGCTCACCGCCCATCTCCAGGCCGCGAGCCGCGACCGTCATCTGCGTGTGCGCTACAGCCACGACGTCCTGCCGGCGCAACCCTGGCGCCGCAGTGCGACGACCGGCGGAGAGGATAGCCTGCGGGCCCGTGGCCGGCGCGCCAATTTCGGCTTCGGCCGCCCGCGGCGTCTGCTCGGCGACATCGCGTACGTGGAGATCGTCGATTTCGGCTTCGAGCCGCAGTGGGCCGAGGAGACTGTGGCGAAGATCATGAACGACGTGGACGACGCGCGCGCGCTGATCATCGACGTCCGCCGGAATGGCGGGGGCTCGCCGCGGATGGTCGCGTTCGTGACCAGTTATCTCTTCGGCGCCGACTCGATCCACCTGTCCACGCTGTACTGGCGCGGCAATCGGGTCGAGCGGGTGTACACGCGCCGGACCGTGCCCGGCCGGCGCTTCGGTCCCGACCGGCCGGTGTACGTGCTGACGAGTCGCGCCACGTTCTCGGCCGCCGAGGGCTTTGCGTACAGCCTGCAGGCGCTGGGCCGCGCGGTGATCGTCGGCGATACCACCGGCGGCGGCGCCCATGCCGGCGGCCTGCATCGGGTCACCGATCATTTCGGCGTGTGGGTCCCGGGCGCGCGGGCGGTGAATCCGATCACGCGGCGCAACTGGGAGCGGGTCGGCGTGCGGCCCGATGTCGCCGTGCCGGAGGGCGAGGCCCTGCCGGTCGCGCATGCGCTGGCCCTGCGGCAGGTGCTCGAGCGGGAACCCGATGCCGGGCGGCGTCGCCGGCTGGAGCGGGCGATCGCCGAGGTCGCGCAGCCCTAGCCCGTCAGTCCGCCGGCACCGCGGCGTCCGCGGCGGTGACCCCGTACTTCCGCTCGATCTCCCGCGTGAGGTGCATCGAGCAGAACTTCGGTCCGCACATCGAGCAGAACTCGGCCGACTTGAAGTACTCGGCCGGCAGCGTCTCGTCGTGCAGCTCGCGGGCGCGCTCGGGATCGAGCGACAGCCGGAACTGCTCGTTCCAATCGAACGCGAAGCGGGCGCGGGACAGGGCGTCGTCACGGTCGCGGGCGTGCGGACGCCGGCGAGCGATGTCGGCGGCGTGGGCCGCGATCTTGTAGGCGATCACGCCCTCTCGGACCTCCTCGGCGTTCGGCAGGCCGAGGTGCTCCTTGCGCGTCACGTAGCACAGCATGTCCGCGCCGTGCCATCCGATCATGGCCGCCCCGATCGCGGACGTGATGTGGTCGTAGCCCGGGGCGACGTCGGTCACCAGCGGCCCGAGGGTGTAGAACGGCGCCTCGTGGCACAGCTCCTTCTGCAGCCGGACGTTGACCTCGATCTGGTGCAGCGGGATGTGGCCGGGCCCCTCGATCATCACCTGGACGTCCCGCGCCCAGGCGCGCTCGGTCAGCTCGCCCAGCACCGTGAGCTCCGCGAGCTGGGCCCGGTCGGTCGCGTCGGCCAGGGACCCGGGCCGCAGGCCGTCCCCCAGCGAGAGCGTCACGTCATGGGCCCGGGCGATGTCCAGGATGTCGTCGAACCGCTCGTACAGCGGGTTCTGGCGGTCGTGCGCGGCCATCCAGTACGCCAGGAGCGACCCGCCGCGCGAGACGATCCCGGTCACCCGCCGCAGGGCGTGCGGCACGTGCTCGCGCAGGATGCCGCAGTGCACCGTGACGTAGTCGACGCCCTGCTTCGCGTGATGCTCGATCACGCCGAGGAGATCGTCGGCGGTGAGGTCCTCGACCCGCGGGACCCGCTCCACCGCCTGGTAGATCGGGACGGTGCCGATCGGCACGGGGGACGCGGCGAGGATCGCCTCCCGGATGCCGTCGATGTTGCCGCCGGTCGAGAGGTCCATCACGGTGTCCGCGCCCCAGTGCACGGCGTGGTGCAGCTTCTCCAGCTCGCCGTCAATGTCGGAATCGACCGCGGAGTTGCCGATGTTCGCGTTGATCTTGACCGCGGCGACCGCGCCGATGCCCATCGGATCGAGCCGCTGGGCGAGATGGTGGACGTTGGCGGGGATCACGAGCCGTCCGCGGGCGACTTCGTCGCGCACCAGGTCGGCGGGCAGGTCTTCCCGCTCCGCGACGCGGCGCATCTCGGGGGTGACCACGCCCTGGCGGGCGTGGTGCAGCTGGGTGTGGACCGTCATGGGACTCCCTTCGCCGGCATTATCCGGATCAGGTGGTGAGGGTCTGCTCTCAGCCCGCCGCACCGCTGGCGGGCACCCCTGTCATGGGCGAATGTACACCCTCGGCCGTTCCGACACCACGATCCTGGAGCGTTCCATGGTGATCCGACCGTTGTGGCTCGGCGCGCTCATCACCCTCGCGCCGGGCCGAGCTGCCGCCCAGGCGACGGCTCCCGACTCCGCCATCCTCATCACCGTGACGCGGCTGTTCGACGCGATGCGCGCGCGGGATACCGCCGCCGTGCGCGCCGTGTTCGACTCCGGCGCCCGGCTCGTCTCCGCGGGGACGACGCGCGAGGGCACCCCCGCCCTGCGCATCACCACGATCGACGAGTTCGTCCGGGCGATCGGCGGTCTCACGATCGTGCCGGACGAACGGATCGTCGACCCCGACGTGCGCCAGGACGGCGGCCTGGCGACGGTGTGGACCCGGTATGCGTTCTATGCCGACGGGCGGTTCTCGCACTGCGGCGTGGACGCGTTCCAGCTGGGGCGCACCGCGGGCGGCTGGCGCATCGTGGCGCTGGCGGACACGCGGCAGCGGGAGGGGTGTACGGAGTGACGGACAGGGCGGACAGGGGCGGACAGGGCGGACGTCGTCCGCCGTGTGTCCGCCCCCGTCCGTCTCTTTAGCGGAACAGCACGTCGAACGGCCCGACGCTGCCGCGATCGACGACCAGGTGCTGGTAGCCCGTCTGTGGCCCGCCGGTGCGGACGAAATCCTCGCCGGGCCCCGCCGACTTCACGTCGGCGCGGTAGCGCTCGTGCAGGTACTGCGACAGCTCCAGCGCCGTGATCTCGCGGTCGCCGTCCGCGTCGGCCAGCCGATCACCCACCGCCTCGGATATGAACTGTGCGAGGTAGCCGCCGGCGCGGAACTTCACCGCCACGCCCGACGTCACGTCCTCCTCCGACGAGAACAGGCCCATGCGGCCCGGCGCGGAGATCACGTCCTTGGAGAACCCGCCTGAGAAGCACGCGTCGAGGACCAGCAGCGATACCCGCGCGCGGATTGGGGCGAGCCACTGGTTCATGTCATCGTCGACCAGGTCGGCGTCGTAGAAGGCCAGCGTCTCGTCCTGGTTGTCCGGGTCGGACGCCTGGAATGCCCCGCGGTGCGGCACGCGGCCGCCGTGGCCGGAATAGAAGAAGACGAACATGTCGTTCGGGCCGGTGCGCGCCCCGATCTCCTGGACGGCGCGCCGGATGTTGGCCAGCGTCGCCTGCTGGTCGGTCAGGATGATCCCGTCGGACTCGCGCATCGCGGCGCCGCGCACCATGGCCTGTTGGGCCCGCCGCGCGTCTTCCGCGGTGAACATCAGGTTGCCGGCGCGGCCGCCGTAGTTCGAGATGCCCACGAACACGCCGTACACGCGCCCCGCGCCGCCCGTGGCGGGTGGCGCCGCCGGCCGCGCCGCGACGGCCCCGTTGCCACCGGCGCGCCGCAGCGTGAGGCGGTAGGCCCCGGTCTGCTCCGCGGCGTACGAGGTGGCCATCACCCGGTAGCGCCCGGTGGCCCGCAGCGTGAGCTCGACGCGCGACAGATCCTGACGCCCGTCCGCGTCGTCGTTGTCGATCTGCTCGCCCTCGGGGGGGATGAGCGCCAGGTACGGGTCGAATGCGCCCGAGGCCAGCTCGATGACCACGGCCTCGCCGGCCTGCCCGTCGAACGTGTAGAGATCGCGATACTCGCCGCCGTCGAGGCGACGGTCATCGTTCGCGAGCCGCCCTTCGCGGGTCTCGCCCATCGTGAGCGCTTCCACGTCGCCCGACGAGCGGTTCGCGACTCCGGCGGTCACGGTCGGCGCCGCACCCCCCTGGGTCGTGCCGAGGGTCAGCTCGTAGGCGCCGGTCTCACCGCGCTGGTAGGACGTCACCGCCACGGTGTAGGTGCCCGGCTCGGTGATATCGGTCTCGATCACGCTGTGCCGCGGCTTGCCCTCGACGTCGTCGTTCTCGAGCCGTTCGCCCCGGGGCGGGATCAGGATGAGATACGTGTCGAAGTCCTGGGACAGGACGTCGATGGTGAGACGCTGCCCGGGGGAGGCCTCGATCCGATGGATGTCCACGAATTCGCCCGAGCGCAGGGTGTCGTCGCCCGCGGCCAGACGGCCCCGCTCCACGCGGGGCCCCGCCGCCGCGGCCGCCGCCACCGCGGCGGCCCCCGTGCCGCCGCCCAGGTCGATGCGGAGATCGTACGCGCCCGTTTCGCCGCTCTTGTACGACGTCACGATCACCCGGTAGGTGCCGTCCATCGGCAGCTCGAGCGACACGAGCGACCGGTGCGCGTCCCCCTCGTGATCGTCGTTGTCGGTCTGGTCGCCCTGCGGCGGCCGGACGATCAGGTACGGATCGAACTCGCCGGATCGCAGGTCCACCGTCACCCGCTGGCCACGGCGTCCTTCGAAGGTGTACTGGTCGGCGTACTCCCCGCTCGAGAGTGTCGCGTCGCCGGCGGCGAGCCGGCCGCTCTCGACGCGTGGTCCGCCGGCCACGGGCGCGGCCGCCGCGACGCCCGCCCCACCGCCCTCGATGCGCAGCTCATAGGAGCCGGTCTCGTCCTTCTTGTACGACGTGACCACGACCTTGTACGTCCCGGTCTCCTCGAGCGTGAGCTCGAGCCGCGAATGACTGCTCGAGCCTTCGAAGTCGTCGTTCTCCTTCTGGTCCTCCGAGGGAGCGATGACGAGGATGTAGGGGTCGAACCCCGTGGCGCGCAGGTCGACCACCATGCGCTGGCCCGCTCGTCCCTCGAACGTGTACCGGTCGTAGTACTCGCCGGTGCGCAGCTGGGAATCACCGCTGCCGAGCGAGCCACGATGCACGACGGGACTGCCCTGCGCGGTCAGCAGCGCCGGAAACGCGAACAGCGCAACCAGCGCGCGTCGCAACGAGACGCACATGGACTGCCTCCTTGATGATGTCAGACGAACTGCCGGGGGGTGGGCGGGCCGTACCGCTCTGCGGGCGGATGGTGTTGTTCCCACTCCGTGCGATAGGCGAAGGGGTCCAGGCCCGCGGCCCGGTCCAGCGCCAGAATGCCGTCGAGGTGGTCGATCTCGTGCTGGAGCAGCTCGGCCATCGGTCCCTCCACGTCGATCACGCGCTCCTTGCCTCGGAGGTCGAGATAGCGGACGGACACCTGGTGGGAGCGGGTCACCCGCACGAGTACATCGGGGAAACAGAAACAGTCGTCCCATACCGTGAAATCGTCGGGCCCGACATCGACGATCTCGGGGTTCAGCATCGTGGTCCGCTTGCGGTCCGTATCGATGAGGATCACCCGGACGGGGGCGCCGATCTGGGTGGCGGCGATTGCACGACCCATGCCGTGGCGTTTGCGGGCGGCCCGCAGCGAGTCGCGCAGGTCGTCCGCGATGAGGCGGGTCGCCGGCGAGATCGGGTCCTGTACGGGTTGCGCCCGCACCCGCAGCGCCGGGTCGCCGAGCAGTCGAATGCGCCGAGAAGCCACGGCACAAATGTGGGGGTTTGCCGGGTCGCCGCAACTCGCGCTAGGATAATGCTTGCCATGACGGTAGCGGGTGTCATCCTGGCAGGAGGGCGCTCGGCGCGCATGGGGTCGCCGAAGGCCCTGCTGGATTTCCGCGGGGCTCCGTTCGTCGTGCGGATCCTCGACGTGCTCGAGGCCCTCGACTTGCGGCCCCGGGTGGTCGTCGTCGGGCCGGCGGACGCGGGCGTGCGCCAGGCGCTCGCGGGTCGCGATTGCCTGGTGGTCGAGAACGCGGACGTGGATGGGGGCCCGATCGCCTCGCTGCGGGCGGCGCTCCAGGCCCTGGGTCCCGTTCGGCCCGCCGGCATGCTGGTCTGGCCGGTCGACCTGCCGCACGTCCGCCTTACGACGGTCGAGCGCCTGATCGACACCCATCGCCACGACCGTCCCGCGGCGGTCGTACCGGCCTTCGGTGACCGCCGAGGTCACCCGGTGCTGTGGGACGCGTCCCTGTACGAGGAGCTGCGCGCCAGCGCCGCCGCGACGCGCGAGGGGGCCCGGGCAGTGCTGCGGGCGCATCGCGCGGCCGTGTGTGCCGTCCGGGTGGACGACCCGGCCGTGCTCGATTCGCTCAACACGCCGGAGGACTACCAGCGGCTGGTGCGAAGCATCAATCGAGATATCTACTAGACTTTCCCCGGATTGACGCTGCCTAATACGCTGTAATATAACGGCTTAGCTTTAGTGAAGATTTCTTGAGTTTTAGTTGACAATCGTCCCGTCGCGATCTAGAATCCCGTTCATGACCGCACGCGACACTGTGCCGCCGCCGCCCCACAAGGGTTTGCGCGGCGAGATCCTGGTCGAGTTGAAGCGCTCCCAGCCGCTGACGGCCCGCGACCTGGCCGACCGCCTGGGCGTCTCCCCCAACGCCATCCGGCACCACTTGAAGGAGCTCGAGGCCGAGCGCCTGGTGGTCTACGGCCGCGAGCAGCGGGGCGTCGGCGCGCCCACGTTCGCGTTCCGCCTGTCCGATGTGGGCGAAGCGCGGTTCCCCAAGCGATACGAGCAGGCGCTGACCGACATGCTCGAGCGCGTGGCCGAGACGCAAGGGCGCTCGGCAACGGTGGCGATGCTGGAGGGCGAGTTCGCCCAGCTCACCCGGCGGGTGGAGGCCGCGATCGAGGATGCCGCGCCGGCCGAGCGGGTGGCGGCGGTGGCGCAGGCCCTTTCGGAGGCCGGCTACATGGCCGAATGGGACGAGCGCGAGGGGCGGTTCCGCCTGTCCGAACACAACTGCGCGCTGCGGGCCGTGGCGGAGCGGTTCCCCGAGATTTGCGCGGCCGAGGAGAAGTTCCTGCAGCGCGTGCTGGTCGCGTCGGTGGAGCGGCGGCAGCACATCGTGAGCGGTTGCAACACCTGTGAGTACGCCATCACCTTCGATGCGCCGGCGCCCCGCCCCGACGCCGGAGAGCCCGTATGACCTCCATTGAAGCCCAGGTCCTCCAGCCCTACAAGTACGGCTTCGAGACCAATATCGAGTCCGAGATCGTCCCTCCCGGTCTGAACGAGGACGTCATCCGGCTCATCTCGACCAAGAAGGGCGAGCCGGAGTGGATGCTCGAATGGCGGCTCAAGGCGTACCGCCAGTGGGTGCGGACGACCGAGCCGCACTGGGCGAACGTGCGGTACGGCCCCATCGACTACCAGGCGATCAGCTACTACGCGGCGCCCAAGCGAGGGCCGGAGCTGACGAGCCTGTCCGACGTCGATCCCAAGCTGATCGAGACGTTCGACAAGCTCGGCATCCCGATCGAGGAGCAGAAGCGGCTCGCCGGCGTCGCCGTGGACGCGGTGTTCGATTCGGTGTCGGTCGCGACCACGTTCCGGGCGGAGCTCGCCAAGTCCGGGGTGATTTTCTGTCCGATCTCCGAGGCGATCCGCGAGCACCCGGACCTGGTGCGCGAGTACCTGGGGTCGGTGGTGCCGGCCAACGACAACTTCTTCGCCGCGCTGAACTCGGCGGTCTTCACCGACGGATCGTTCGTCTACGTGCCCAAGGGCGTCCGCTGCCCGCTCGAGCTGTCGACGTACTTCCGCATCAACGCGCGGGCGACGGGCCAGTTCGAGCGCACCCTGATCATCGCGGACGCGGGGAGCTACGTGAGCTACCTCGAGGGCTGCTCGGCGCCCACCCGCGACGAGAACCAGCTGCATGCGGCCGTCGTGGAGCTCGTGGCGCACGACGACGCGACGATCAAGTACTCCACCATCCAGAACTGGTATCCGGGCGACGCGGAAGGCCGCGGCGGCATTTACAACTTCGTCACCAAGCGCGGCAAGTGCGCCGGCCGCCGGTCGAAGATCTCGTGGACCCAGGTCGAGACCGGCTCCGCCATCACGTGGAAGTACCCGGGATGCATCCTGCAGGGCGACGACTCCATCGGGGAGTTCTACTCCGTGGCCGTCACCAGCCAGCGCCAGCAGGCCGACACCGGGACCAAGATGATCCACCTGGGCCGGAATACGCGCTCGACCATCGTGTCGAAGGGCATCTCCGCCGGCCTGGGACAGAACACCTACCGCGGCCTCGTGAAGATCCTCAAGGGAGCGGACGGCGCGCGCAACTACTCGCAGTGCGACTCGATGCTCATCGGGGATCGGTGTGGCGCCCACACCTTCCCCTACATCGACGTGCGCAACAGCACCGCGATCATGGAGCACGAGGCCTCGACGTCGAAGATCGGCGAGGACCAGATCTTCTACCTGCGCCAGCGCGGGCTGTCCGCCGAGGACGCGGTGTCGCTGATCGTGAACGGGTTCTGCAAGCAAGTGTTCCGCGAGCTGCCGATGGAGTTCGCCGTCGAGGCGCAGCGCCTGCTCGGCATCTCGCTCGAAGGGAGTGTGGGTTGATGTCGGTCGCTCCGATGCTCGAAATCCGCGATCTTCACGTCGCCATCAACGGCACGGAGATCCTGCGCGGCGTGGACCTCACCATGGACCGCGGCACCGTGCACGCCATCATGGGTCCCAACGGCTCCGGGAAGAGCACGCTCGCCCAGGTGCTCGCCGGCCACCCCGCCTACGAGGTGACGGCGGGCACGGTCCGCTACGAGGGCCAGGACCTGCTCGACATGGCCCCGGAGGAGCGGGCCCGGGCGGGCGTGTTCCTCGCGTTCCAGTACCCGGTCGAGGTACGCGGCATCACCAACTCCTACTTCCTGCGCTCGGCGGTCAACGCGATCCGCAAGCACAAGGGCCAGCCGGAGCTCGACGCCCTGGACTTCCTCGAGGTGCTCGAGGAGAAGCTCAAGGCGATCGGGTGGGACGACAGCTTCCTCAACCGGCCCGTGAACGAGGGGTTCTCGGGCGGCGAGAAGAAGCGCAACGAGATCCTCCAGCTCGCCGTGCTCGAGCCGAGGCTCGCCATCCTCGATGAGACCGACTCGGGGCTCGACATCGACGCCCTCAAGACGGTGGCCGCCGCGGTGAACACGCTGCGCAGCCCCGCTCGCGCGTTCCTCGTGGTGACGCACTACCAGCGGCTGCTCGATCACATCACGCCGGACTTCGTGCACGTGCTCGCCGACGGCCGGATGGTGCGCTCCGGCGGGCCGGAGCTGGCGCACGAGCTCGAAGCCAAGGGGTACGACTGGCTGCGAGATGGCGCGGTGGTGTCGTAATGGTGGCCACGGAGTCCGCCGGCCGATACCTCGAGGCCCAGCGCCGCTTCGCGGCGAACGGCGGGGCGTCGGCGCCCGGCTGGCTGCAGGAGCTGCGCGCCACGGCGATCGCGCGGTTCGAGGCGCTCGGATTCCCCACCACCCGGCAGGAGGCGTGGCGGTTCACCAGCGTCGCCGCGATCGCCGAGACCCCGTTCGCGCTGTCGGAAGGCCCGGCCGCCCCGCTCCCGGCGCTCGCGGATCTCGAGCCGTTCCTGCTCGGCGACGCCGCGCCGCACCGGCTCGTGTTCGTGAACGGGCGGTTCTCCCCGGCGCTCTCGCGCGTGGAAGGATTCCCGGCGGGGGTCCGGGTGGAGAGCCTCGGCGCGGCGCTGCGGCGTGAGCCCGAGCTCGTGCGCCGCCATCTCGGCAGCGTGGCCGGGTTCGACGACCACTCATTCCGCGCGTTGAACACGGCGTTTCTCGCCGACGGTGCGTTCGTGCACGTGCCGCCGCGCGTCGCCCTGACGGAGCCGGTGCAGATCCTGTTCGTCACCGTCCCGGGCGCGAGTCCGGCCGCGACGCATCCGCGCTCGCTGATCGTGGCGGACCGGGAGGCGAGCGCCGCGATCGTGGAGACCTACGCCGGGCTGGGCGAGGGCGTGTACTGGACCAATGCGGTCACCGAGATCGTCCTGGGAGACGGGGCGCGAGTGGACTACCACCGCGTCCAGCGCGAGACCGAGCAGGGGTACCACGTGGCCTCGACCCAATGTCACCAGGGCCGCGACAGCCGGCTCACCGTGCATCCCGTGGCGTTCGGCGGGGCGCTCGCCCGTCACGATCTCCTCGTGGCCCTCGACGGGGCCGGGGCGTACGGCGTGCTCAACGGACTGTACCTGCTGCGCGGCCGGCAGCACGTGGACCACCACACGGTGATCGACCACCGCCAGCCGCATTGCGAGAGTCACGAATACTTCAACGGCGTGCTCGACGGCACGTCCCGCAGCGTGTTCACGGGGCGCATCGTCGTGCGGCCCGGCGCGCAGCGCACCGACTCCAAGCAGACCAACAACAACCTGCTCCTCTCGGCCGACGCCCACGCCGACAGCCAGCCGCAGCTCGAGATCTACGCCGACGACGTGAAGTGCACCCACGGCTCCACGACTGGTCCGCTCGACGAGCGCCAGCTCTTCTACCTGAAGAGCCGGGGGCTGGACGCGGGCGACGCCCGCCGGCTGCTGACCTACGGGTTCGCGGCCGAGATCATCGGACGGATGGAGGTCGCGCCGTTGCGCGAGCGGCTGGACCGCATCGTGCGGGAGCGCGTCTGGGGCGGATGACCGACCTCGGGGAGCTGTATCAGCAGCTCATCATCGAACACAGCCGGTCGCCGCGGAACTTCCGCCCGGTCCCCGGCGCGAACCGTGCCGCCGAAGGGGCGAACCCGCTGTGCGGCGACCAGATCACCCTGCAGGTGCGTCTCGCGGACGACCGGATCGCCGACGTCGGATTCCAGGGGAGCGGCTGCGCGATCTCGAAGGCCGCCGCATCGCTGATGACCGGTGCCGTGCTGGGCAAGACCACGGCCGAAGCCGAAGGCCTGTTCCGCCGCGTCCAGGCGATGGTGACCAGCCGCCCGGACGCGCCGGCCGACACCGCCGGTCTCGGCAAGCTCGCCGCGCTGGCGGGCGTGCGGGCGTTCCCGGCGCGGGTGAAGTGCGCCAGCCTCGCGTGGCACACCCTGCACGCCGCCCTGGAAGGCCGCCCCACCCCGGTCTCGACCGAGTCACCGAGCGACTGACCATGACCCTGGACGCCGCGCGCCTGCGTCAGGACTTCCCCCTGCTCCACCCCGCTCCCGACGGGAGGCGGCTCGTGTATCTCGACAGCGCCGCCACCAGCCAGAAGCCGCGGGCGGTGCTCGACGCGATCCAGCGCTACTACGAGACGACCAACGCCAACGTGCACCGCGGGGCCTACACCCTCGCCGTGCGCGCCACCGAAGCGTACGAACAGGCGCGGCGCCGCGTCGCCGCGTTCGTGAACGCGTGGGCGCCCGAGGGCGTCGTCTTCACGCGCGGCACCACCGAGGCGATCAACCTCGTGGCGGGATCCTGGGGCCGCGCCAACGTGCGCGCCGGCGACACCGTCGTGGTGACCGCGCTCGAGCACCACTCGAACCTCGTGCCCTGGCAACTGCTCTGCCAGGAGCGCGGGGCGACGCTGCGGATGGTGGAGATCACGCCCGATGGCCGGATCGATCTCGAGGATTTCGCGCGGGCGCTCGAGGCGGGGCCGAAGGTCGTGGCGTTCCCGTACGTCTCCAACGCGCTCGGCACGATCACCCCGGCTCGGGACCTGACCGAGCGCGCGCACCGAGCGGGCGCGGTGGTGGTGGTGGACGGGGCGCAGTCCACGCCCCACCTGCCCGTGGACCTCCAGGCCCTCGACTGCGACTTCTACGCATTCTCCGGCCACAAGATGCTCGGCCCGATGGGGAGCGGCGCGCTCGTCGCGAAGCCGGCCCTGCTCGACGCGATGCCGCCCTACCAGGGCGGCGGCGAGATGATCGCGCGGGTCTGGGACGATCACTCCACCTGGAATCAGATCCCCCACAAGTTCGAAGCGGGGACGCCCAACGTGGAGGCGGCGATCGGGCTCGCCGCGGCCATGGACTACCTCGAGCAGGTCGGGCGCCCGTCGGTCGCGGCGCACGAGTCCGCGCTCGCCCGCCACGCGGTGGCGCGCCTCACCGAGCTCGAGGGCGTCACCATCTACGGCCCGGCCGCGGAACGGGCCGGCGTCGTGTCGTTCACCCTCGCCGACGTGCACCCGCACGACGTGGCGACCGTGCTGGATCAGGACGGGGTGTGCGTCCGCGCCGGCCACCACTGTGCCCAGCCCCTGATGCAGCGGCTCCACGTCGCCGCCACCGTCCGCGCCTCGTTCTACCTGTACAACGATGCCACGGACGTCGATGCCCTGATCGGCGCCCTGCGGAAGGCCGCCGCGCTCTTCGGCGTTCCCGCCTGAATCGGGCCCCGTCACGGGGCTGTTTGTGTGCCGCGTCCCGTGGGGCTAGCATTGGAGTCCCACACCTCCCCGGGGTTCCCGATGAGTCAGCCGGTCCTGGCCGTGGACCGCGTCACCAAGCGGTTCGCCGGGCACACCGCGGTCGATTCCCTCTCCATCGAGGTGCCGTCCGGGGTGATCTACGGATTGCTCGGCCCGAACGGCGCCGGCAAGACGACCATGATCCGGATGGTCATGAACATCCTCATGCCCGACGAGGGCACGATCCGCCTCTTCGGGACCGAGGGGACCGGGCACGACTTCTCGGCGCGGATCGGGTTTCTCCCCGAGGAGCGCGGCCTCTATCCCAAGATGCGGGTGCTCGACGTGCTGGTGTTCCTGGCCGAGGCCAAGGGCGTGGAGCGGCGCACGGCACGGAGCCGGGCGCTCGAGTGGTTGGACCGTCTCGGGCTCGGGGACTGGCGGCTGCGCAAGGTGGCGGACCTCTCGAAGGGCATGCAGCAGAAGGTCCAGTTCATCGCGACCCTGCTGCACGAGCCCGAGCTGATCGTGCTGGACGAGCCGTTCTCGGGGCTCGACCCCGTCAACACCCAGGTGCTCCGGGACACGGTGCTCGACCTGCGCCGCCGCGGCAAGACGATCGTCTTCTCGACCCACATCATGGAGCACGCCGAGCAGCTGTGCGACCAGCTGTGCATCATCGCACGCGGGCGCAAGCTGATCGAGGGGTCGGTGGCGGAGGTCAAGCAGCGGCATGGCGGGCGGCACGTGACGGTGGCGTTTGACGGCGCCACGGGCGACCCGGCGCGACTGTTCGCGGATGGGCGGTTGGTGCGGGTGGTGAACGATTTCGGGCAGTACGCCGAGCTGGAGATGGCCGCGGGCGCCGATCCGCAGGAGATCCTCACGGCGCTGTTGGCGGCCGGGGCGCGCCTCACGCGGTTCGAGGTCGCGGCGCCCTCATTGCACAAGATCTTCGTGGATGTCGTCGGACCGGAGGCGGCCGTGGCGGCCGCCCAACCCGGGGCGGTGGCGCGTGCGTAAGGTCTGGGCGGTGATCCGGCGGGAGTTCATCGAGCGCGTCCGCACCCGCGCCATGTGGATCTCGGCGATCCTGGGGCCGGTGTTCTTCGCGGCGCTGATCTTCCTCCCGATGCTGATGGCCGGTGCGGGGCACAAGAACATCGTTCTCGTGGACGGGACCAGCTCGGACTTCGGGGCCCGGGCGGCGGCCGCACTGCAGACGAAGGACTTCACCGTCACGCGGATCCCCGCGGGCCCCCGGGTGGTGGACTCCCTCACCCTGGCGGTGAGCGAGCATCACATCGACGGATTCCTGCTCGTGGGCGACACCCTGCTCGAGGCGGGCGCCGCCGAGTATCGGGCGTCGAATGTGTCGTCGTTCACCACCATGGAGCGGCT
>Ga0210073_1000016_pt1 | contig 32518 bp, 27 predicted proteins | sample Browns_ThreeSqC__2_FD_184853 | JGI IMG/M metagenome (GOLD analysis project Ga0210073, IMG submission 184853) | Wetland microbial communities from San Francisco Bay, California, USA, that impact long-term carbon sequestration - Browns_ThreeSqC_D2... | ecosystem: Environmental > Aquatic > Marine >...
GCATAGTTAAGCTGATTTGTCTGGCCAATCACCGAAAACCAGAACTTCGGTCCGCTGCCTCCCAGGTAGGTGGATACGGATTCCAGCAAGGGCTCCTGGATGTCGGGGTCCGCACTGGCGTACTCGCTGCTCACCTCACGAATGATCTCCACTGCCTGTCGCGCCGTCTCCCCGGTTTCCTGCAGTGTGGCGTCGTTGCGCAGCCAGATATCCGCGTACGACAGGTACTGCACATCGTCCGGGAAGAACGAGTTGACCAATTGCGATTTGAATACACCCCCCGCGACCAGTATGAGCACGGAGAGGGCAAGGATTGTCTTGCGGTGATCAATCGCATATTTTCCGATCCGGTAGTACCAGCCGGTAAAACCCTGTTGCCGACGCTGTTCGGTAGCGGTTTCGTGTTGCGCCGGCCGCAGCAGGTAGTAACCCAGCAAGGGAACAAAGCTCATCGAGACGATACGCGACGCCACCAGCGCACTGACCATGACGACAGGCAGGCTGTAGAGGAAGTGGCCGATGTCGCCGGTCAACAGCAACAGCGGCAGGTAGGCGGCCACGTTGGTAATAGTGGCAAACATGATAGCGTTCGCAAGCCGGGTCGGTCCCAGCCAGGCAGCGACAATCGGTTTGTGCCCGGCGGCCAGATTGCGCTTGATGGCGTCGCTGGCGACGACGGGGTCGTCGACCAGCAACCCAAGGGCGATGATCAGCGCGACAATGGAAACCTGCTGAACGTCAATGCCCAGCATATCGATAAAGCCAAAGGTCATGGCCATGGTGGTCGGGATCGCCAGCAGCATGAGCAGGGCCGAGCGCCAGTCACGAAAACCGGCAAAGGCTACCAGCACGACCATGATAATGGCCTCATAGAGTGCCGTGGTGAACAGTGCAGTGTTCTCCTCGGCCTGCTCGGCCTGATCCGATGCGCGAATAATGATCAGGTCTTCCGGCAAGTGGGATTTAACCAGATCAAGAGCCGCTGTCACGCCGGCCTGGAAGTCTCCCAGCTGATCACCGTCACGCATGAATACGCCGACAGCAACCGCACGATGGCGTTGCCAGGTGTGGTCATCGCCGCCATAGCCGGTGTAATAGTTGAGATAGCGCGGCGGATACTGGTAGCCGCGGTGGACATCCATCAGACTGCGCAGGTACACCGGTAATCCGGCATCGTCCTGTGCCATGACCACATCACCAATCTGCTTCTCGCTGGTAAACTGGCCACTGGGTTCGACAGTGAGGGTCAGCCCATCGGTCTGGACGACTCCCCCCGAATAGGCAATGTTGCGGTTATTCAACAGGTGCTGGATCTGCTCGGGCTGAATGCCATAGGACGCAAGTTCTTCCTGCGAATACGCCAGGTATATCTGCTCCGGCAGGGTGCCCGAGCGTGACGCTTTTGACACCTGCTGGACGTTGAGCAGGTTGCGAACAATCAGGTTGGAGAAATCATCGAGTTCCCGGTAACTGTATTTGTCGCCCGATGAGGCGCTCAGCGCCTGCAGCGTCAGGTCGGGATCACGTACCACGATCGGTGACCAGGCATCCGGATGAAAACGGTTTACGCCCAGCCGGGACACGAGAAAATCCAGGGTCGCCTTTAGCAAGGCGGTATCGTCAAGTGAAGCCCCAGGCACATCCAGCCCGGCAAATCCGGCGCCGTTGAGTTTGAGAATGCGCTCATCCGGAAAGCGTGGTTGCAGTACTTCGACAAACAAATCCAGTGTACGAGCGATTACCGCAGCATTTATCGATCGGGGAAAGGCAATGACCAGGGCGGCCCGTTGCGTATCGGCTTCCCCGGCTTGCCGGCGTGCCTGCACGATCGCGGCACGGATATCCCGCGCACGCAGCGACAGTTCGACCTTGTTCTCGCGTGGACTGACGACCTCGAGCACCAGTTGCGCAGTATCTGAAAAACCGCTATTGAACTGGATAGGCCCGGCACCGGGTGGCAGACTGTCGTTCAGCGCATTCAGTTTCAGGTTGATGTCGCTGAACTGTTTCAGCTTGTCTTCATTGGATACCGTGTCGGCCAGACGTACCTGGACAATCGACACGCCCGGCAAACTGGTGGAATTCAGGCCCCAGTCCTTGGCGGAGGGCGGCCGGATCGAAGTATTTTCCGCGACCGTTTGTTCGATGGGCACGGTAATCAGCTGTTCAACCTCTTCGGCGGTCTTGCCAGGCCAGGGAGTGACGACAGACGCAATACTGATCGGTATATCCGGATCCTTGCGCTTGGGCATATCACTGTAGCCGTACCAACCCCACAGGAACACGGCCAGCATCAATACCCAGCCGATATGCCGGTACTCGGTGAAGTAGCGCGCGCTGTTGCGGGTGTGCTGTATTGCCTGTTCGTCGCTGATGTGCGTCAAGGCATCACGTCCTTCAGTGCAGGATACGTACGGGGCCCCCGTCGCGCACGGTGTTCACGCCGCTGGTGACGACTTTGGTGCCGGTGGCTATGCCTTCCAGTACCTCCACCCGGTTACCCCGCACCGTGCCAAGTTTGACCTCGCGCAGTTGCGCGACTTCCTCGCCCTCCTGCTGATCGACCACATACAGCGCGTAACCCTGGGGATCGGTCCGGCTGCCCACGACAGCGGCAATTGGTACGGTGATTGACGGCATTGTCACTTTCATCTCATCCGGTACGCTCAGCGCTGCCACCATGCCGTCTTGCAGCAGTCCGTCGGGATTAGACACGGTCAGCTCGATATTGAATACCCGCGTCTGGCTGTCCGCCACCGGTGACATACTGGTGATTTTTCCCTGAAAGGTCCGTCCGGGCAGAGAGCGCGTGTTGATCGACAGGCTGTCTCCGATGGCCAGGTTCTTCAACATGACGTCCGGGACGGCGAACAGCACCTTGACTTCAGACATGTCAGCCAGGGCGAAGGCCTGGGCGCCTGGCTCTACCAGTGTACCGACCTCGATATTGCGCTTCAGCACCAGGGCGTTCATGGGCGCCTTTAGCTGGCAATAGGATAAATTCAGTCTGGCGTCGTCGAGTTGGGCACTGGCTGCCGCCACGTTCGCCCGGGCAGTGCTGTATTCCTGCTGTGCGGAATCATAATCCGTGCCTGTCATGCTCTGGGTTTTATATAACGCCCTGGCTCGCTTGATATCGGCTTCGGCCTTCACCAGTGCGGCCCTGGCGCTGGCAAGATCAGCCTCTGCCGATTTCACCTTGTCGCGGTACTCTTCGTCTTTGATCGTGGCCATCACCTGATCTTGCGTAATCGTTTCGCCCTGGGTAATCGGGTGTTCGCCTCCGCCGGGCGCGGCATGCTGCAGGATCGTTTCCACGTAGCCGCCCACCTTGAACGCCAGATTCACCTGGGTTTTGGGTGTCACGACCGCACTGTAACGCACTGTGCCGGTCTCTGATGCGTTGCCAGTGGTTTCCACCCGAACCGGCACCCACTGTTCTTCCGGTTCCGGGAGTTTGCGGTCACAGGCGGCGAAGAACAGACAGGCGAGCATCAGGCCGAATTTGCCGGCATATCGCATGGACATTTATTCCTCTCCCATCGCCTTTTGCAGATCTGCCTGGGCGTTTCGGACGGACAAGAGTGCGTGCTGTTGTTCATTGACAGCATCTGACCACTCCGACTCGGCCTTGAGTACATCATCGAGCAGCGCGGCTTGCTGACGGTACTGGTTCAACAACACCCGGGCCTTTTCCCGCGTAGCCTGTTCCGTCAGCTCGGTGACCTTGACCAGATCGAGCGCATCCTGCAGCTGGCGAATCCGCGTGTTCACCTCGATCAGCACCTGGTCCTCGACTTCCCGAAGCTGGTTACGCGCCTGGCGAATGGCATAGTTTTTCTCGCTGAGATCCTGAGACTTTCGCCCCCAGTCATAGAACTCCCAGCGCGCTGTCAGGCCGATGGACGACTCCTCGTCGGGGATAAAGTTCGTGTTATACAATCGGGTATAGCGCAGGCTCAGATCGATGTCTGGCAGGTACTCTGACTCCTTGATTTTGTAACCGTAGCGAGCGTGTTGCAGTTTCAAAGCGGCCTCACTGAGTTCCGGCCGCTGCGCCAGTGCTGCAGTTTCGGCCTGGGTGCGATCCGGAATCAGCACCAGGTCCACACCCAGCTCTGACACACTGAAGCGCTCGGTGACATCGCGCCCCAGCAACTTGTTCAGCCTTTCCTGCTCGGTAGCCAGGCGATTACGCAGTTCCAGTGCATCGTGCCGGGCTCGCGCGAGCCGCGACTCGACCTCCAGAAGCTGGTATTCGAGTACGGTCTGCTGTCGATAGTTCTCTGCCACTTCCCGATCAAGCTCGGTGTAGTAGGCGATACTGTCTCCGGTCGCGCGCAGTGAACTCTGGGTTTTGAGGATGTCGTAATAAGCCTGTTTCACCTCATTGACCACGGACTGCCTGCGGGCACGCAGCTGCTGGGCGGTGATACGTTGCATTACTTCACGCTGGTCAACCGTCAAGCCAATGCGATACAGATCTGATAGCGGTTGTTTGATGCTCAACGAGGTAATCGTCGTAAAGTCTTGCTTGGCGTCTATATCTACATTCTGCTGCGGCACAGGCCCGAAAGTTCCGGCATCAAAGGTGTAGGACTGTGGCGTGAGGTTATAGGATTCAGACAGGTTGAATTCGAGCCTTGGCAGTTGCAGGGTACGCGCCGCCTTCACGCTGTCGGTGGCCTTGTCGACCTCCATCCCGGCATTTTCCAGCGAACGGTTCTGTTGCAGGGCGGCGTCGAGCGCCTGTTCCAGCGTTAGCATACTTTTTGGGTCGCCGCCGACCGCATCGGCAAGGGTGTTGCTTGCCACGATGCTCGCCATCACCAGCAGCGCCGGCATCAGCTGCCAACACCCGACTTTAATTGTATTAATTGGAATCTCCTCCCCCCCGAAGAGCATTTACCGGCACCGGGGCCGGCTCTGACACTGCCGCCGTGTCGGTGTCGCTGCTGTAAACTCTACTGCCTCCCACGCTTGAATACGAGGCTGTAGGACACCGCGGACGCGAGTGCGGGACTGGTCTCCCGAACCAGCATCACCAGGTCCCCGTCGCGGTTGAATCGGAACGCGTTCTCGCGTCGACCTTTGTTCTGCACGATGTCCTGGATCAGAGTTGCGGTTTTAAGCTGAAAGGATGCCTTCGCGGTTTCACCCGCTGGCGTCTTGATGTCAGCGGCGCCTCCATTGAGCGGCGCGGTGACCACATAATTATTCATGCTGACCGAGACGCTGTTCTCAACGCTGGATATCTCGATACGTGTCACGGTCTTGTTGACGGCCTGGAGGCGATCGCGCGCCAGGTTCTTTTTTAATCCGTTCATTCCCGCTGTCGCAGCGTCGATCGCGTTCTTGATCACCGTGGCACTGTTGGCCAGGCTCCCGATGAGGGTGTAGCTACCGACGAGATGCGTCAGTTCCGGAGACTCAGTCTCGATGTCCGCCGCCCTCAGAGGCGTCAGGGCTTCCGTAGGCGGGGCATCTTCAGGCGACGTTGTATCCTGAGAAACTGCCGACCCGGCGATCTGCAGCAGCGAAACGGCGACGATGGCGGGTAACAAGCTCTTCATTCCGGACCCCTCATAAATCCTGCTACGAGCGCATGCACTGACATCGTAACATCGGTGGCGGCTCCGGAAAACCTGCCATACTCATGACACGATGTGTCCCGTCGGGGCAGGGTCAACCGTAGGGTGCCGCGCAGACCTCCGGTGAGAGAAATGAAGCCTGGGAGTACTTGCATTTTGCTGGCTACTGGCTGCCGGTGTTTTTGCTGCCGTTAAATGGGCGGGTATTTCTCGGATCGACAGCCCGCCCCGTCCAGCCAACGGCGTTTCACACTCGATAGGTCCACGTTGATCACTCCGCTGTCTCTCAGAGGGAAAAGGTTTACACGTGGGTCAGTATTGGGTGCAAATCAATACCCTGTTCAACACGAGACGCTTATAGTTAAGGTCTTGGTAAAGGACGGGAGTCGTGCTATGCGCGACTTACCGCGCCTCGTTCTCTATCGACCCCGGGTCTGAGGGAAATGCGACAAGCAGCAGGTAATCTATATAGGCTGTTTTGTTGCCTTCATGTATGCACGTTATGAAGCCGGTTATGTGCCGGATTTTTCTTTCAGTGCCGTGCAGGCAGGGGCTGCTTAAATTTGGTGGAAACAAACACGGCGATCCAGGGATCGCCGTGAAATTGGTATCAGGTCTTCATCCCTGAAGACTTACGCAGTCATCTGACTGCCACCCGTGCTGCGCTTTCGAAATGCGTACTGCCGGTGAATTCAGGGAACCGTTGGAAAATCCACATTTTCCGTTGTGGCGCCTGACACCACTGTCACGTTCTGCTGGCCCAGGAAAATCACATCACTGTCCGGATTGCCGTCATCTGTGTTCGCCTCATCGGTTTCCGGATTGTCATTGGCCGCATCACAGGTAAGCGCGGCTGTGTAATTACCCGCCACCAGGAAAGCCGCCGTGTAAAGATACCCATAGGTTCCGTCCCCCATATCCACCTTGATGACATCAGCAACCGCAACCGGATTGTTGTGCCCGCTGGTACTGCCATTGACCGGGAAATAAATATCATCAGGCACGACGTCGAACCCGTTAAAAGCATACACACTGCAACCGGTTGGGTCACCATCCGTGAGCACGCCGGTGTCGATACCGGAATCAGTAATCAGCGTTTCAGCCACCTCGCCGCTAAAGTTGCCCGCGAGGGCTGTCTCAACAATACGCAGCGTCGGTCGCAGTTTGTAGGCGTAGTCCGGGCGTGGCGGCACGCTCTGCGGCTTCGTCAATGTGATCGATTTGCGCAGGTCAAAATCGACGGTAAAGGCAATGACCCCGCCTTGCTCTATGGTGAAGCTCCGGTTCAGCTTGAGGTGGCTTTCATCACAACTGGAACAATCCAGCAATGATTCACCACCACCTGTTTCAACCACATAGGTATGCGCCGGGTCGATAACCAGGCGCATCCAGCTGTAGTGACCGGCCGGCAACTGATATTGGCCAAGCAACGTCGCAGCCTTCCCACCCGAAAGTGATTTCAGATCAATATCAATGTAGTCGTGACCCAGGTTGTCTTTTACCGGCACTTCGACTGTCTGACTGCTCCCGCTTGCCGGTTTGACGATGACGCTGGTAAATCGGACCCAGACTGCGGAGATATCCGCATCGGAAACGGGCGCGTCGGTAACGCTGAGCGACAATGCGCCACTGCCTCCCGAGCTGGAACCACCACCGCCACCACCACATGCCGTCAGCACCAGCGCCATACCTGTGGCGATGATGAAGTGGATAAATACTGCCCTTTTTCTATTCATGACCCTCACCTCTGATAATCGGGATATGCGTTTCAAGAATTCAGTGGGCAATGCAGCAAATCCCAGGTAATTACATAGTTAAATTGTGTGATCGCGATCAAGTCGGTGATGATCTGACGAAAGCAACAAGTCAGTAGAAATAATAACAGGATCGTTCCAGTCCGCCCTATTGTACTTCGGCACTAGTCGTGGGGATTTTACGGATTGGCGCGTAATGAAACTCTCTAGTCTTTACGTCATTTTTTGCTTTCAACTGCCGTTGCGGCATCCTCCATGACGCATCATACGTCCTGTAACGCGCATCTACTCCGGCCAGGTACTGCTGGTTCATGGCGACTCGCATTATTTCAAGATCGACAAGGCCATGGTCGACGAGGATGGGCGCATTACTCCACATTTTACCCGTGTCGAGGTGTCCGGAAGCGCGGACAAGAACTGGGTGGAAATGACGGTTGACCCCGCCTCGGAAAACGTGTTTTCGTTCAAGCCGGTCATTTTTGGAACAAACTGATCAATGCGCCAATGACAATCGACTCCTGTCGTGTTGCCTAACCCCGGTCCTGCCAGGGTTTTCTTTTTCGCGATCCCGTGAATCAAATGCAGCCTTGCGGGTGTGTCCGGTGGCTGTTCCGGGCCTTTATTGATATGAGTCAAACAGATATGAAATTTTAGCGATTGCGCGTCCATCTACGTATTTACCCTAATAGCATCATCCACGATCGTTTGCTCTAATCAAAGCTTCTTGCGGAGGCGCACCACAGCCTCTAAAGCAGTTTTCTGCCATTGCGGCTATAAGGCGCGAATTACACTAGAGCAGGAATAACACCAACGGACATCACCCGTCTCCAGTGGGGTTAGATGTGTCTGTACGGTTATTGATGGGGTATCGGTAATGGGTATTTTCAAAAGTAAAGCTGGTGTTAACGTAGAGCTAAGAAAGATAACCGAGAGACGTGTTCAGGAGCAGAAGTGGCGACATGATCGCCGAGTGCGGCCTGACCGTCGTCTGAACAATATCTCAGTGGAGTGGATTCCTTTTAGTGAATTCGCATCGCGTTCCACGGTACATGAGACGCCAGGCTGTCGTGATCGCAAAATTCGAGAGAAAGGAACTCCGAGAAAAGAACAATCACTGATGTGTATTTTCAGCCATAAATTGGCTGATACCGTAGATCTAAGGAAAGTCCCTGATCGGCGCAAACAGCAACAGATGCAGCCTTTTAATCGCCGGGTGCATCCTGATCGCCGTCTAAGTAATATCTCGGTGGAGTGGATTCCCTATTAGTCTGATCACCTCGCATCCAACAATGCGAGGGACATGGAGTCGAGGCCGCAACCCAGACTCGGATCAATAGCTCAAGCAGTTATTCTCCCCCGCTCGATTCGTAGCACCCCGATTCAATAGCCCGATCACCATTGTCAGGTGACAATTTCGCAGTCATGCGCCACAACGGTCAGCATCTCAGAGCAGGCGCCTGCTCATTATGATGTTGAACCCGGACAACCGCTCTTCCTCACCCTAACGACAAACCTGCGCCGCCTTGCCTTTATACCTGTCCAGTTGCGCGTTGTAGGAATTGCACGTTGAGACGCGGCAACCTGCCCGCAACCGCTTTTTATACTCGCTGATTTTCTGCTGATAGCCTGCACAGCGGTTGGCATCCTGTCCTGCCTGACGCTCGCGCCGCATTTCATCGGTAGCGGCCCGCTGATCCCGGGCGCTCTTTTCGGCTTCCTCCCGGCTTTCCCGTTTCTCGATCTCGCCTAACCGGGTACGCTCCCCGGATCTCAAGCCGCTTCCGGTCGCCGTATAGTCCCCGGTCGCCGGCCTTGCTTCCTCCTGCTTCGCCTGTACACCAACCGGCGGCTTGTCGCCGAAATGCACCTGACCCTGTTTATCCACCCATCGATAGATACTTCCGGCGACCGCCGGCAGGCTGAGGAACAGGCCAAAGGAAATTCCAACCAGCTTTTTCATGTGCACCTCCTGTGCAAATTCATCCCTGCGTCAATGCGGAAACATCACGATCTTCCCGATCCGCCGGCCTGCGCTGTGGCAAGTAGCGCAGTGTAACAAACATCCGCTCGAACCCCGGGTTGATTCCAGAGCGCAACGGATGTGACACCCGGCGGTGCGGGTTGCCATCCGCCTGACGTCACCCGGTACGGCCGTTGCACCACTACGAGGCATCGACGCACCAAACCGGACCAGCCGCCTTGCAGGGCGATCACCACGATGTGTCTCGGATCCCGGCGCCTCGCCGCATCAGCCGCACCGGGTACATGCACCATCGGATCAAGCGCTTGGACAGGTGGGAGCAGGCAGGTGGCAGCCTCCGCCGGTTCATCGCGGCAGTGCCGGTTTTTCATGGCATACTTCTTTCATGGTGTTATAAATTCAACGTTTTTCGGAAAACAACCCATGATTCAGATCACCTCCCCGCTACAGGAATACCTGCATGAACTCTGCGCCGAGCTGGCCTCTATGCGCAGTGGAGACGTCGCAAGCTATATCCCTGAACTTTCCCACGCGAATCCCGACTGGTTCGGCATCGCCATAGCCACCGTCGACGGCCATGTCTATCAGGCGGGCGACACCCAGATACCGTTCACCATCCAGTCGATCTCCAAGGCCATCGCCTATGGACTCGCCCTGGAGGATAACGGCCTCGAGCGGGTACAGGCCAAAGTGGGCGTGGAACCGTCTGGCGAGGCCTTCAACTCGATCAGCCTCGAGGCGGAGACCGGCCGCCCCCGGAATCCGATGATCAATGCCGGGGCCATCGCCACCTCGGGCCTGATTCTGGGCGAACAGGGCAAGAACCCCATGCAGCGGCTCATATCCTGCTTCGAGCGCTATACCGGTCGAAGCATAGCGCTCGACGAAAAGGTCTACCGCTCCGAAAGCGAAACCGGCCACCGCAACCGCGCCATCGCGCATCTCCTCTACGGCTACGGCATCCTGGACAGGGTGCCGGAGGAGGTGCTGGATATCTATTTCAGGCAGTGCTCGATGCTGGTGACGGCGCGTGATCTCGCCCTCATGGGAGCCTGCCTGGCCAACAACGGCGTCAACCCGGTCACCGGCATCACGGCCCTCAACGGAAAGTTCGTCGAAAAGGTGCTGAGCGTGATGTCTTCCTGCGGCATGTATGACTACTCGGGCTCCTGGCTGCACGATGTCGGTCTGCCCGCCAAGAGCGGCGTGGGCGGCGGCATCATGGCGGTGCTGCCCGGGCAGTTCGGACTGGGCGTGTTCTCGCCGCCGCTCGACGCCAAGGGCAACAGCGTGCGCGGCATCGCGGCCTGCCGGAGGATTTCCGAGGATCTGCACCTGCACGTGTTCAATGTCGTACGCTCGACTTCAGCCTCGGTGATCCGCGTGCATTACGACGGCTCCAAGATCCGCTCGCGCCGCTGGCGCAGCATGGAGAAGAATCGCATCCTCGACGAGCAGGGCAGTCGCATCCATGTCTTCGAACTGCAGGGGGAACTCAAGTTCGGATCGGCGGAATCGGTGGTCGAGCAGATCATCTCGCAGGAGGGCGAATTCGAGTTTCTCATCATCGACCTCAAGAAGGTCTCCGACCTCGACCGCTCGGCGAGCCAGATATTCACCCGCCTGGCGCGCATCCTGCAGCAGGACGGCCGTCATGTGTTCTTCTCCAACACCCATGACCACTATCCGTTTTGCCGCTACCTCTCGAAACAGCTCCCGGAACCCGCCGGCGGCGAACTGCTGCGCTTCGAGGACACCGACCGGGCGCTTGAGTGGTGTGAAAACCGCATCATCCAGCGCGTTGAGGTCAGGGCGGGCACCGGGGGCGTCGACATCCGCGACCAGTACCTGTGCCAGAACATGACCGAGGAGGAAATCAACCAGCTGCTTTCTGTCGGCAGGATTACCCGCTTCACCAAGGGCGCCGTCATCTTCCGAGCCGGCGAATACGCTGATTCCTTTTTCTTCATCCTCGAGGGCAAGGTGGATGTCACCGTAAACGCCGGTCTCAACCGCGAGATCCGCCTCGCCACGCTCGGCAGCGGCACTGCCTTTGGCGAGGTTTCCATGCTGAACGAGCGCCGCCGGGCGGCCGACGTGACCGCTGCGCGGGACACTGAATGCCTTGAGGTAAATTTCGACGACCTGGATGCCGGCGTGAAGACAAAACTGCTGCTGAACCTCGCCTCCCAGCTGTCACACAAGATCTACCGCGATGCACGGGAGATGCGCTACCTCGGCTGAACCCAAATACTGATAAATAGCCACGGAAGGGCACGGAATAGTCGCTTATAATGTCCGTGTTTTTCGTGGATTCCGTGGTAATTTTCCATTGCTTGAGCTTAAATCACGCACTCCCTGGCGTAGGGAGCGTGCATACGCGCACAGCATAACCCTGGCAATTAGTGACCATCCATAAATGAATCAACTCACCGCAAAGGCGCAAAGAACACAAAGTGTTTTTATTGTTTTCGTTAGAGAATTTCTCTGCGATCTTTGCATCTCTGCAGTGAAAACAGTATTTATGTATGGACACAAATCAGGACAAGGAATGAACGATGCGTGAACAACTGGCTGTTCTTCTCGGCGAGATAAGCGGCTTCGTCTGGGGATTGCCGCTCATCATCCTGCTGGTCGGCACCGGCGTGTTTCTCACCCTGCGGTTGCGCGGTCTGCAAATCACGCAACTCGGGCGCGCGCTGCGCATCGCGTTCTCCCGTGCGGATACCGGGTCCGCGGGCGACATCAGCCACTTCAAGGCCCTCATGACGGCGCTCGCCGCCACCGTCGGCATCGGCAACATCGCCGGGGTTGCCACCGCCATCGCCGCTGGCGGTCCGGGCGCCGTCTTCTGGATGTGGATGACCGCCTTCTTCGGCATGGCGACCAAGTACAGCGAGGCCATCCTGGCGGTCAAGTATCGTGTCGTGGATGAAAACGGCGACATGAGCGGTGGCCCGATGTATTACCTCGAACGGGGACTCGGCCAAAAGTGGCTGGGCGTGCTGTTCGCCCTGTTCGGGTCCCTCGCCGCCTTCGGGATCGGCAACATGGCACAGGCCAACACGGTCGCCAGGGTCCTCGAATCCAGCTTCGGCGTACAGTCATGGGCCACCGGCCTCGTCATGGCGGTGCTCACCGCTGCCGTGATCCTTGGCGGCATCAAGCGCATCGGCAATGTCTCGGGCGTACTGGTACCGGTGATGGCGGTGATTTACATCGTCGCAGGCATCGTTGTGCTGATTCTGAATTACCAGGCCGTGCCCGGCGCGTTTTCCCTGATTCTCGAGCGCGCCTTCACGCCCACGGCAGCCACCGGCGGTTTCGCCGGAGCCATCGTCATGCAGACCATCAAAATGGGGGTTTCACGCGGACTGTTCTCCAACGAATCCGGCCTCGGCAGCGCGCCCATCGTCGCCGCGGCCGCCAAAACCAGAAACCCGTTCCGCCAGGCGCTGGTTTCCATGACGGGAACCTTCATCGATACCATCATCGTTTGCACGATCACCGGCCTGGTCATCGTGAGCACCGGCAGCTGGGAAACGGGACAGACCGGGGCCGAACTCACGGTCACGGCGTTCAGCACGGGTCTGCCCGGGGATTCCGGCGGTGTCATCATCGCCATCGCCACGATCCTGTTTGCCTATTCGACCATTCTCGGCTGGGCTTACTATGGCGAGAAGTGCTGCGAGTACCTGCTTGGCGTTCGCGCCGTGCTCACCTACCGCTATCTCTGGGTCGCTGCCGTCCTTTGCGGGGCGTTGCTCAAACTCCAGATGGTCTGGGATTTCGCCGACATCATGAACGGTCTGATGGCCATTCCCAACCTCATCGGCCTTATCGGTCTCAGCGGGGTGATCGTCGCGGAGACGAGGCGGTATCTCGCTGAAGAGGCCTAGGATTCTGTTCTGGTACGGGAATTTTATGTACCCCTGGGTGCGGTTTGGTCCGGCGCGGTAATGCTGAACACCACTGTGAAGCGCGTTCCGGTTCCATTCGGCGCGGAATCGATGCGGGTTTCGGCACCATGCATGCGGGCTATTTCACGAACGATCGCCAGTCCCAGACCACTGCCTTCCACACCATCGCCCAGGATGCTGTAGAAGCGTTCGAACACACGTTCACGCTGTTCGTACGGGATACCCGGGCCATTATCGGTGACAAGCAGCCGCGGCCGGTTCCCATCGAGGATGCTGACCGTGACCTGCCCATGGCGTGGCGTGTAGCGCACGGCATTGTCGATGAGATTATCGAGCAGATCTTCGAGACGCGAGGCATCACCCTGAATCACCACCTGCGACGGCGGTGCTTCGAAACCGAGATCGATATCCTTCTCCAGCGCCCTTGGCACCCATTTCATCGTTACCTCTGATGCCAGCAACCCCAGATCCAGTGGATACATCCGGATGCCGCCCTGGGCCCCTGGTTCATTGCGCGACAGCGCCAGGAGTTGATTGACCAGGCGCGTCATGCGGTCGGTACTTGCCAGCAGATACTGGATAGCTTGTGATGTCATTGCCTGATCATTCTGGCGACGGACGAGTTCGATCTGGGTCTTGAGACCCGCCAGGGGCGTTCTCAACTGGTGCGCTGCATCCGCAATGAAACGGTTTTGCGCTTCCCGGGATTCGGAGAGACGCGCCATCAGGTCATTGATGGACTGGATCAGTGGTTGCACCTCAGCGGTGATGTCTTGTACGCGCAGTGCACTCAAATCAAACTGGGAACGTTCTGAAACCGCTTTCTGCAGGCGCTTCAGGGGCGCCAGGCTTTTCCCGATGCCAAACCAGACGATGACCGTGGCAAGGAGGATGATGATTGCCTGCGGCAATAAGGTCCCGATCTGGAATTCCTGCGACAGCAGCGTACGCTTGGTGAGTGTTTCTGCAACCTCCAGGATATAAGTCCGATGCTCCAGGGTAAGCGGCAGCCAGGCAATGCGGACGGCATGACCGTTGATACGGTTGTCGAAGAAGTGCTGCCCGTTCAGGGTCGCATCGGGCGGAAGCATTGGCATGCGTCTTTCACCGTCATTGACGTTCCCCTGCGCGTCTCGAATCGCATAATAGAGCGTATCGAACTCATCTGAAATCAAGTGCTCGGCGGCGTTCCGGGGTAGTGCAATGCGGTGACTGGAAGCGTTATAGATGATCTGTTGAGATAGCGAACTTGTCAGTGTGAACAGCATGCGGTCATACACGCGGTTCGCGAGCTTGTTAGCGTAGTAATAGGTGTAGACGCCACGCAGGAGGAACAGGATCAGCAACGGCAGCAGCAGCCAGGTCAGCAGTCTGCGCCGCAGGGTATGGGTTTCAGCCGGCACCGGGCTTTTCCAGAAGATAGCCGAGGCCGCGAATCGTCAGGATAGAGATGCCGGCAGGCTCCAGCTTTTTTCTCAATCGATGAATGCCAACTTCGATGGCGTTGTCGCCGACCGCCTCACCCCAGCCGTAGAGGCGTTCGGTGAGGTGTTCCTTGCTGACAACGCGGCCGGCACGCAATAACAGGATTTCCAGGACACTGATGTCGCGCGCGGAAAGATCGAGTGTCTGGCCGCCCACCATCACCCGTTTGCCGACACTGTCATAGCGCAACGGCCCGTATTCGATGAACGCGTCGGACGTCGTGTGGTTACGCCGGATCAACACCCGGATGCGTGCCTCCAGCTCCGGCAGATCAAACGGCTTGGTCAGATAGTCATCGGCCCCGAGATCCAGTCCGTCGACGCGCTCGGAGAGGCTGTCGCGGGCTGTCAGGATCAGGACCGGTACCCGGAATTTGCGTAACCGCAGCCGCTTGAGTACCTGCATGCCGTCCAGTCCCGGAAGCCCCAGATCCAGTACCACAAGATCATAGACATCATGCGTCAGCGCATGATCTGCGGAGGTTCCGTCATTGACCGGATCGACAACATAGCCGGACTGGCGCAGCGCCAGAGAAAGGGCATTTGCAAGAATGCTGTCGTCTTCAACCAGGAGTATACGCAAGGCTGTGTACCGTGACGGACTCCGTCCATCTGGGCAAACAGCAGCGTATGCCAGTTTGGCTGACAGGTCCAGCACGGTCGGTCCCCGGGTTGCCCGGTTCGGGTGTTACCGGCGGCGAGATTTTCCGGACAAGCCCAGCCCGATGAGCCCGGACAAGAACAACCATAGTGCAGCCGGCACGGGGACCGCACTCGGAACCGAAGTGATCGGCGGGCGATGTCCCGTTGTGTGCGGTGGATGCGGTAGGTTCATATCATTTTCATCCGAATCCTCATCCCAATGCGCGCCCTGACCGTGTCCAAAGCCCGGAGGCAGGTTCCAGGGATGATGGGATTCCCTGTTCAGGTGACTGGGTAGCTGCTCTGAATGCGGCGCACCCATCGGTCCCGGGAAGGAGTCAAACGGCAATTGCGGCATGGGCCGAAAATTCGCCATCCCTTCGTCGGCATGCGAGCCAGGGTCATAAGGAACTGAAATGGCACCCGCATCTGCTACCCAGAGACAGAAGGCAAGAAGGATGGCGGTGTTGATGCAGTTGAGTCGACCGTACATGGTCTGTTCTCTTATTATTTACATTGGGCGAGCAATGCCCATCTGGAACAGAGAGTACGCCTTGATCCTTACGCCAGGCTTACACCGTTACTTATGCGATTGCAGCCGTTTATATCCCGGTCAGGCGCCTACGTCGAACCGGATAATGCAGTCCCCACCCGGCCATGGAATAGAGGGCGGACGCCGCCCATAACGCAACGGCAAAGCTGTGGCATCTCCTTCGTGCCCGGCCCACCGGCGCAGCAGGTTCGATGTACAAGAAGCAACTATTGCCGATGGCAATCCCGGTGCTGTTTGATCCAGTACAATGCGGAATTGCGCAGGGCATCACACGTCACGGCGAACCCTGCCGGTGTCGCCGCACGCACAAACTCAGCCATAGCGCCCGGTGATGTAATCTTCCGTTTGTTGATTATCGGGCTTGGTAAACAGCTTTTCGGTCTCATTGAACTCCACCAGGCGGCCCAGGTACATGAACCCGGTATAGTCGGAGACGCGCGCTGCCTGCTGCATATTGTGGGTGACAATAGCGATGGTGTAGTCCTCCTTGAGCTCGTGTACCAGTTCCTCGATGCGCAGGGTCGAGATGGGATCCAGCGCCGATGCCGGTTCGTCGAGCAACAGCACCTCCGGCTTGACCGCAACGGCGCGTGCGATACACAGGCGTTGCTGCTGGCCGCCTGACAGCTGCGTGCCGTTCTGGCGCAGGATGTTCTTCACTTCGTCCCACAGCGCCGCACGGCGCAATGCCCATTCCACCCGCTCATCCATGTCGCCTCTGCCGAGCCGCTCATAAAGCCGCACCCCGAATGCAACGTTGTCGTAGATAGACATGGGAAACGGCGTAGGTTTCTGGAACACCATGCCGACTTTGGCCCGCAACCGGTTGAGATCCTGGCGAGGATCGAGAATGTTTTCGTTGTCCAGCAGAATCTCGCCCTCCGCACGCTGCTTGTGATAGAGGTTGTAGATACGGTTGAAGGCACGCAACAGCGTGGATTTGCCACATCCTGAGGGGCCAATGAATGCGGTGACGCGGCGTTCCGGCACCTCCAGGTTGATGTCGTGCAAGGCCTGGTAACGCCCATAGAAAAAGTTCAGGTTGCGCACCTGTATCTTGCCTGTAGATCGTGTGCCGCCGGCTGGATCGGCCGTCGTTACGGAGCGATTGCTGTTAAGCAGCTTGTTCATTGCATGCATGGAAATAGGCTCTTTTTTCTATAGGTCATCAATAACCAACGGGGCGGCCACGAAGCAGGACCCGCACCAGGATATTGAGCACCAGTATGCTGGCGGTAATGAGCAGCGCGCCGGCCCAGGCCAGATGGTGCCAATCCTCGTAAGGACTCATGGCGAACTGGAAAATAACCACCGGCAGGTTGGCAATGGGTTGATCCAGAGATGTGCTCCAGAACTGGTTGTTGAGCGCCGTGAACAGCAGTGGCGCAGTCTCGCCACTGATGCGGGCGAATGCAAGCAGGACGCCGGTCATGATGCCCGCTCGCGCTGCTCGGTATACGACCAGTATGACCACCCTCCATTGCGGGGCGCCGAGTGCCGCGGCCGCTTCCCGCAATGATTCGGGGACCAGCCGCAGCATGTCCTCTGTGGTACGCACCACCACCGGCAGCACGATAACGGACAGGGCGAGCGCCCCGGCCCAGCCGGAGAAATGCCCGCTACGCACCACCACCACCTCGTAGACGAACACGCCGATGATGATGGATGGCGCGCTCAGCAGTATGTCATTAACGAAGCGCACCACCGAGGCAATGCGGCTGTTGCGTCCGAACTCTGCCAGATACGTCCCCGCCAGCACTCCGGCCGGCGTTCCGATAGCGACCCCGATGCCGGTCATCATCAAGCTGCCGACGATCGCATTCGCCAGACCTCCGGCGCTTCCCGGGGGGGGGGTGCTTTGGGTGAAAACATCCCATCGCAACCACGGCAGACCGGCGCTCACCAGCGTCCACAGCAGCCAGACCAGCCAGAACAAACCAAAGGCCGTAGCCGCCAGTGACAGTCCCATGTAGACAATATTGACAAGGCGACGCCGCATATACAGGCTGATCATTGTTCACCTCTCGTGCGCAGCGCGCTCCCATTAGCTCCATCCCCCCGTAGATGTGTCCAACCAGGGGCGGCAAACATCATGCTCACGTGCGCACGCCTTCGCGCGCGGCAAGTCGCGCCAGCATGAACTTGGCCAACGCCAGCACCACGGCCGTAATGCCGAACAGAATCAATCCGAGAGCAACCAGCGATGAGGTATACATCTCGCCCACCGCTTCCGTGAATTCGTTGGCAAGTGTGGAGGAGATGGTATTACCCGGCATGAGCAGCGATGCGCTCAGTTCATGGGCGTTGCCGATGACGAACGTGACCGCCATGGTCTCCCCCAGCGCACGCCCCAGACCCAGCATGATTCCGCCGACAACGCCCACCCGGGCATAGGGCAGCACCACATTGCGCGCCACCTCCCAGGTAGTTGCCCCCAGCCCGTATGCCGATTCCTTGAGGACCGCCGGCACCACTTCGAATACATCGCGCATGACAGCGGCAATGAAGGGGATCACCATGATCGACAGGATCAATCCCGCAGTAAACATACCGATGCCCATGGGTGGCCCCTGAAACAGGACCCCGACTATCGGCCAGGCGCCCAGGTGGTCGGTGACCCATGGCTGCACGTAATCCGCAAACAGGGGAGCGAACACAAACAGGCCCCACATCCCGTAAATTATGCTCGGTATCGCCGCCAGCAACTCCACCGCGATACCCACCGGCCGCTTGAGCCAGGGAGGCGCCATCTGCGTTATGAACAAAGCGATCCCGAAGCTCACAGGCACTGCAATCAGCATGGCAATCGCCGAAGTAACGAGTGTCCCCACGATGGGGATCAGCGCGCCGAATCGCTCGGTGACCGGGTTCCACTCGCTGCTGGTGAGGAAACCCAGGCCAAATCGATCGAAGGCAGGCCATGCACCCACGGCGAGGATAGTCAGAATTGCCGTCACCAGGACCAGCACCGCCGCCGCGAAAACACGGGTTGCTCCCCGGAATGTCCAGTCCAGGCGCACCGACCTGTGTTGCTGAGCAATTACTTTCGGATCCAGCCGATCCACACCCTGATCCCCAATTATCGAATCCAGGCAACGATGATTGCCGCGAAAACACGAGGGGCTGCCTGAGCAGCCCCTCGCCATTCCTGTGTCGGCCCCACGTACCCGGGGCCAATCCGCCGCTACAGGCTCAGCGCGCTGCGATCACGCCACTCATTTTGCCGCGGTCCACACCGGGCTGCCGTCCTTTCCCTTGACAGTGCTGGCCCAGGTCTTCTCCACCAGAGAAACCACGTTGGCCGGCATGGGCACGTAATCGAGTTCCTCAGCCAGTTGTTGGCCGTTATGATACGCCCAGTCGAAGAAGTCGAGCACCGCCGCACCCAGCTTCTCATTCTCCTGGCTCTTGTAAACCAGGATGAAGGACGCTCCGGTGATGGGCCAGCTCTCGGCACCCGGCTGGTCGGTCAATACCATATAATACCCGGGAGCATGGCTCCAGTCCGCATTCGCGGCGGCGGCCTGGAAGCTCTTGCTGTCGGGATCGACGAACATGCCGGCCTCGTTGCGCAGCTTCACATGGTTCATCTTGTTCTGCAGGGCATAGGCATACTCTACGTAGCCGATGGAACCCTTGATGCGCGTCACGTAAGAGGCCACGCCCTCGTTGCCCTTGCCACCGATGCCGACAGGCCATGCGACCGACTTGTCGTTGCCCACACTGGACTTCCAGTTCTCGCTCACCTTGCTCAGGTAGTTGGTGAAAATCCAGGTGGTGCCCGAACCATCGGCGCGGTGGACCACCGAGATGGCTGTGTCAGGCAGCTTCACGCCCGGGTTGAGTTTGGCGATCTCCGGGTCGTTCCATTTCTTAAGCTTACCCAGGTAGATGTCGGCCAGCGCCTGACCGTCGAGCTTGAGGCTACCTTGCGCTATACCCGGCACGTTCACCACCGGTACGACACCACCGATGATCATGGGAAACTGCAGCAGGCCGGATTCGTCCAGGTCACCAGGCTCCAGGGGCGCATCCGATGCCCCGAAATCCACGGTCCTGGCCTTGATCTGCTTGATGCCGCCGCCCGATCCGATGGACTGGTAGTTCATCTTGACGCCGGTTTTGGCCGCATAGGCCTCGGCCCATTTGGCATAGACCGGATAGGGGAAGGTTGCACCCGCCCCGGAAATGGACTGCACATCGGCTGCCGCGGCGCCGGTTGCGGCACTCCAGCACGCCAGCGTAAACAGCGCGGCCAACCACTTCGCAGCGTGTCTCATCATAATCATCTCCTCAATTGGTAACTTGCATGAACCTTCCGCGCAGGGCGGCATACCAGGGGCGTCAACTGTCCCGCCTCAATGGCCGCATGAATGTAAAGTAGTTATGTTTGGAAATGATTAAAGTTGCGTGAGCGCTTTATTACAGTCTGTCTGTAGACGGCACGGCCCGCCCGTTGCGGTCGGCCAAGGCTACCTGCATGATCCGCCAGTCTGCAACCGTGGTCTACACGCAGGCAGTAACATCGCCGAGTCGTCGCGCCAGATAACCGGCACCCTCTGTCGCAGGTTAGTGAATCTTTTGAAAATGCCCACCCTATCAGGATCTTCCATCGGGCTTCAGCGGTGAAAACCGACCGCACCCGGGTTACACTGAACACAACAGACACACGCCGGGACCACCGGCGGGAGTGGCCACCATGCCTGCCACACGAACGCTGCTGAGCCAACGCATCCTGGTCCTTCTCCTCACTCTGCTGACGGGGGCGGGCGCCTGCGCGAATGAAAAAGGCCGTTTCCTCGGCGCCGAGGAATCCGAACCGCCCGCCTGGTTCCGGCAAAGCTTCCTGGATTTCGACGAAGACGTGCGCGAGGCGGCAACGAACCACAAGCGCGTAATGCTCTATTTCCACCAGGCCAACTGCCCTTACTGCAGCCTGCTGGTGAAGGAAAACTTCACCCGGCCCGACATCGTCGCCGCGATGCAAAAAAATCTGGAGTCTATCGCCGTCAATATGTGGGGGGACCGCGAGGCGATTGCCGCGGATGGCAAGCACTATACCGAGAAATCGCTGGCGGCCACGTTGAAGGTGAATTACACCCCCACGCTTATCTTTCTCGATGAGCAAGGCGATATCGCCTTGCGCCTCAACGGCTATTACCCGCCGGAGCGTTTCCGGCTGGCGCTTGACTATGTCGCCGGCCACAAGGAAAAGGAACTGGGTTTCCACGCGTATCTCGCTTCGCGGCTGGCTGTTAAGACGACCGGCGGACTGCACCCGGAGCCGTTCTTCCTGCCGCCCCCGTATGCCCTGGCGCGCAACGGCATACCCGCCAGCCGGCCGCTGGCCGTGTTCTTCGAACAGGCGGACTGCACGGACTGCGACAGATTGCATGAGCAGATCCTTGCCGACCCGGATACCCGCGCGCTGGTCGAGAAATTCGAAAGCGTGCAGCTTGACATGGCGGCGGATACACCGGTCATTACACCGGGTGGTCAGCGCACCACCGTGAGCGCCTGGGCGCGCGATCTCAATCTGGGATATGCGCCGTCCATCGTCTTTTTCGACCAGCAGGGCAAGGAGGTCATGCGCATCGACGCCTTCCTCAAGACCTTTCACGTCCAGTCCGTGTTCGACTATGTCCTACAGGAGGCCTACCTGCGAGAGCCCAGTTTCCAGCGTTTCATCTCGGAGCGCGCCGGGCGTCTGCGCGATAAAGGGATCGACGTGGACATCTGGAGCGATTGACGGCAGCCTTAATGGCGCGTCAGCGCATCTTGTCTATCCAGAAAGAAATAAATTCACCGCAGAGGTGCAGAGAACACCAGGTTATTCAAGAAACATTAAAACAAGTCATCCCCGCTTTCGCGGTCATGACAGGCTTGAACAAATAAGCCTTAATTGTTTTCGTTATGGAATTTTTCTGCGTTCTTTGCGTCTCTGCGGTAAGAACGTGTATTCACGGAGATGATCGGCATGACGAACAACACGCTCCAGGTACTCTCGGGCGACATCGGCGGGACCAAAACACGGATGGCCATATTCGATGTGGCGGGCACGAAGCTGCGCAGCGTAATCGAGAGCACCTATCCCAGTGGCGACTATGCCTCGCTGAATGACATCATCGAGGACTTCCTCAACGCCGGAGACACGCGACCGGATGCCGCCTGCTTCGGTATCGCCGGGCCGGTGCGCGACAACACCGTGGACGTGACCAATCTGCCATGGCAAATCAGCGCCGCGGAGATCGCCGCACGTTTCGGACTCAGGCGGGTAGCCCTGCTGAATGACCTGGAAGCCAACGCCTGGGGACTGCGCGCTTTGGACAATAAGGATTTCCGCATCCTCAACGCCGGGGTCGAAAATCCCGCGGGCAACGCCGCCATCATCGCCGCCGGCACCGGGCTGGGCGAGGCCGGCCTGTATCGCGATGGTGATCGCTGGCGACCTTTCGCCACCGAGGGCGGCCATAGCGATTTCAGCCCCGGCAGCGAGCTGGAGATCGAACTGTTGCGCTTTCTGATGGCGCGCTACGGGCACGTGAGCTGGGAGCGCCTGGTCTCGGGTCCGGGACTGGTGAACATCCACGACTTCCTGGTTCGCTATCGCAAACACCCCGTGGCGAACTGGCTGAGAGACGACATGCTCGCAAACGACCCGGCCGCCGCCATCTCACGGGCGGGGCAGTCCGGGCGTGATGCGATCTGTGTGGAGGCGCTGGAACTCTTCGTTCACCTCTACGGCGTCGAGGCCGGCAACCTGGCGCTGAAGATGATGGCAAGCGGCGGGGTTTACCTCGGCGGAGGCATCGCTCCGAAGATCCTCGAGCAACTGGAGAACGGCGCCTTCATGGCCGCCTTCCGCGCCAAGGGTCGCATGCAGGACCTGCTTGAACAGATGCCGGTGCGGGTGGTCCTCAACGACCGCACTGCGCTCTACGGGCCGGCGGTATTTGCCGGAAATGTCCAGGTTCAGACTTGAATGGCGCCTGACCAGTTTCCGCCCATAGACGCCGCTTTCACCGCAAAGTCGCAATGGACGCAAAGCGTTTAATTTAGTTAAAGAATTTCTCTGCGTCCTTTGCGTCTCTGCGGTGAGTTTATTCCTTGACTATCGTGATGATTTTCAATCCCGTTCGATGGAGTAGCGCGCCACCAACCGGTAGTTTTCCCCGGGGATGATCTGCACCACGTCGGGACCTGCATTGGTGGTCTCCACACAGAGCATACCGGTATATTCCTCATCGCCAAGATCGGCCATTGCGGCGGCCGTGGCGGCCCAGGGATTCCAGACCACCGCGCTGGCGCTGCCTTCCGAGGCGATCCGGATGCGTCGCCCGAAGGCCGGATCGTCGATCACCAGTTCGCGGTCCACGCCGGTGTAAATACGGTCCACCTCACCACCGATGGTGACGGGTCCCTCCTGGGTCTTGACGGCGCCTGCGTCCATCTTGTCGATATAGGGTTTGCCCTCCAGGCCCAGAACCCGCGTACGGGAAACATCACCCACGCGGAAATAGCTGTGCAGCCCCTGGGTAATGGTGAGCGGTACGGTGTCCGGGTTGAAACTGCACAAGGTCAGTACCAGTGAGCGGCCGACGGTGATCTCCAGGGTCAGCTCGAACGGGTGCGGCCAGAGCGCACGGATCGCCTCGTCCGGCGTGATGCCGAGCCGTACAGACGTTGCGCCATCATCCTGCTGGGCGGCGCCAAGCACCTGCCATTCACGGTTGCGCACGAAACCGTGCGTCGGCCGCCCCTTCCCCTCCGGATCAGACCCAAACCAGGGCCAGCACACCGGGATGCCCCCCTTGATGGCCTTGCCGGGCTGGAAATAGGCGTGCTCGCTGACGAACAGCAGGTCTTCCGGTTCACCGGCGGGATGAAAGGACAGCACCTGACCCGCGTAGGGGGAGACCAGGGCACGCGCCTTGTCGTTGTCGATTTCGATCAGGGTGAGGCCGCCGTTTCCGGTGACGAAGCGGAGTTTGCCGGTTATGCCGTGCATTGCGTTCAGTTGTTCGGGATTCATTGAATGGATTCCTTGCTATCGGGGAGTCGGGCGGAACGCGTACATGATGGTGGTCCGGCGGAGATAATTTCAATCCGCGGTCGCCGCGGTGATAGCACAGGGACGAAGCCTGATCACGGCGATTGTCGTGCAGCCACCCGGGGTGTCAGCGTTTTTCTTCGTTCCTGAGCGCCTTTTCGGTTATCTCTTCATAAAGATGGACGACATGGGCGCAAAAACTTTGCCATTCCGGATGCCGGTCCATCAGCGGTTTGCTGTGCATGGCATCATTGATGACCTGTTCCAGGAATTCAATATCCGAGTCGTCGAGAACCTTGCCTGCGTCAACCTTGTCCTTGAGTGAAAGCAGCCTCGGCAAGCGCTGCTTCTCGAACCGCTCTTCCAGCGCCATGATGACGCCGGCTTCTTTAGACGTATCAGTCATACTTTCCCCTGGCTAAACCGCCGCGTTGTGCTTTGAATTCTTATGGCGCATGAAGGATAGCATTCTTCCAACCGATACCGAAGCACTGCAGGCTACAGGACCCTGTACTGCTCTTGGGTTTCAGCGACAAGCGCCTGTCCATATTGGAAATAGTGATTCGCCGGGTGAGCGCAGGAAACAATACCTGTATGATAATCACGATGCTTGATCCATGAATCAGGAAGCACTCTCCATGTCGCGTTTTCACATGCATGTTGTGGTCGAGAATCTCGATATCAGCACCCGTTTTTATTCGGCGCTGTTCGGCGCCGAACCGACCACCGTCAAGGAGGATTACATCAAGTGGGCAATGGACGACCCGAGCATCAATTTCGTGATCACCAGCCGCGGGCACGTTCCCGGCCTCGATCACGTCGGCATCCAGACCGATACCGATGAGGAACTGGACGCGCTGCAGGCGCGCCTTGCCAAGGCCGGGATCGCGGGCCAGACGCAGAAGGATGTGGCCTGCTGTTATGAACGCTCCAACAAGCACTGGACGCTGGATCCGCAGGGCATCGCCTGGGAAGCCTTCCACTCACTGCATCCAATAGCGACTTTCCACGATGAAACCTCGGAACCGGCGGTATTTGGCTGTTGTGCGCCGGATCTCGGATCGACGGGCTGCACGCACCAGTCATGAACATCCTGTTCCTGTGCACCGGCAATTCCTGCCGATCCCAGATGGCCGAGGGCTGGGGACGAACGCTTGCCGCCGACCGTCATGCTTTCCGCTCGGCAGGCATCGAGGCGCATGGCAAGAACCCGCGCGCCATCGCCGTCATGCAGGAGGCCGGTGTGGACATCGGTTCGCAGGAATCGACACGGCTGACGGACGAAATGCTGGCATGGGCCGACCTGGTCGTCACCGTCTGCGGACATGCCGATGAACACTGCCCGGTACTGCCGGGCGGGACCCGCAAGTTGCACTGGCCGCTGGAGGACCCTGCCAAAGCCGTGGGCAGTGAGGCGGACATCATGCAGGTGTTCCGCGCCAGCCGCGACGACATCAAACGCCGTGTGCAGGCGTTGCTGTCGGATTTGCAGTAGCGCCTGTGCACTCTGAATGCTGACAAACAGGGCTGGCAGCAGACACCGTTGCTAATCATCGCCTAACATCATCATGATAAGCTGATCAATTCGAACTCATACGAGCCTTCATGGCCCATGTCCTACCTGGAAATTACAGAACCCTTACGCAAAATCCCCGTCCCCGATGCTGACGCGGTATGCGCCGTGGACATGGGGAGCCGGATTTTCACGCTGGTGTGCGGCTACCGGCTCGACAACCGTATCGTCACCAAAACCATCTGCCATGCACCGCTCGACCTGGGCGCGGATATTGCCCGGAACCATGGCCGGATCAGCGCCGGGAAGCTCGCGGAAATCGGCGCGGTACTGTCCGACTTCCGTGATTGCAGCACTCACCTCGGCGTCACCCGGATTATCGCGGCGGCCACGGCGGCAGTCGGTCGCGCCGCCAACGCACGCAAGCTGATCGACCTCGGACTGACCGGGGGGATTGCGGTGGAACTCATGGACGAACAACGCGAAGGCGAACTCGGTTATCTGGCCGCGACCGGTGGAAAATCAGACCGGCTGGTCAGTAAACTGCGCAGTCACAGCTGCCAGGTTGCCTGGAAATCCGCTGCCGGGACCACCGTCATCTATCTCGATACCGGCTACGTCAAGGCGTACGAGGACTTTATCCACAAGGCGTCGAGCATCGGCGAGGCCACCGACACCTATCGGGATTTCCTGAAACAGCATTTCCACCTTCCTTCCGGGACAGAGCAGCTCATCGCTCTCTCGGCAACAACCTGCGCCAGCTTCATCACCGGTTTGACCGAGGACCGTGTCAGGGACACCGCGTTGTCCGCAGTGAAGGTGGCCGCCAAACTCGACGAGGTACAGGAACTGCTAACGCCGGAATTCGACGCGCTGAAGCAGAGCGGCAGCGACATGGCCGAGGTGCTGACAGGGCTGATCTTCCTCGACTGTCTGTTGAGTCGCACCGGCCACGGGCAGGTGGTCATCTCCGGCGCCGACCTGCCCATGGGGCTGATTCACGAACACTTCGGAAGCCAGGTGTCCCGCCCGGCCGGCGGCTGATGTCTCCGCGCGGCGGCAGCCCGCCAGCGCTTCAGGCCGCGCAAGGATTCGACAGGCAGTCCTCGTCGAGAATTTCGCAGTATTCCACCTTTTCAGCCAGCGCCGTGAACCACTCACGACAGGCATGCCGCGCCATTTCCCGACTGCTGAAAGTCCACACGACCTGGCCGTTTTCCGTCATTATCGTGGCCGTCTTGTTCGGCCATTCCTTGATGAACAATTTCATCGCCCCGTCTCCTCGCAGTCTGTAGTCCGGTCTTGACACACGAGGCTAAACCGCCATTGTTAGAAAAATGTGTCGCGCGCGTTATTTCTTCGGCGCGGCGCCGGGCATTGCGGCCGATACCCCGTTTTCAGCAGCTGGAGGCCCGTGACAGGGAACCGCTGATACTGTGCCGGATAATTTTGCCGGACAGCAGGTAGATGATGTCCTCAGCGATATTGGAAGCATGATCGCCGATGCGTTCCAGCTGACGACATAATGACAACAGCATCAGGTGCTGCTCGGTCAGATTGGGCTCGTGCTTGATCAGCTCGATCTGCAGGGGCAACTGGGATTTGCACAGCGAATCCACCTCGTCGTCCATGGCGAGCACGGCTTCCGCGAGCTTGCTGTCGAGTTCCACGAAGGCGAGCAACGCCTTGCGCAGCATCAGCTTGGTCTTCTCGAAAATGGCGACCATGTTATCCGGAATTTTCAGGGGTGCGCCCTCGACCATGCGCTGCACGATCTCGGCCATGTTCTTGGCATGATCCCCGATACGCTCCAGATCATTGTTGATCTTTAGCACCGCCACGATCAGACGCAGATCGTTGGCGACCGGTTGGTAGAGCGCCAGCAGCTTCAGGCACTCCTCCTCCATCTCCACCTCGACATTGTCGATTTCCGTGTCGCCCTTGATCACCTTTCCGGCTATCGCCAGGTCCATATTGGTGAGAGCAATGAAAGCCATATTCACCTGGTCTTCGACCCGTTTGGCATTCGCAACCAGATGCTGGTTCAGGCGATCCATTTCTCTTTGAAAATGCATAGTCACGACAGCTCTCCCGAATTTACCTCAGCCAAAGCGCCCGGTGATGTAGTCACGCGTCCGCGTATCTGTGGGATGATGGAATATCTGCCCGGTTTTGCCAACCTCCAGGAGGCTGCCGAGATAAAAAAAGCCGGTGCGCTGCGACACGCGCGCCACCTGCTGCCTGGAATGGGTGAGGATGATGATGGAATCGTTCTCCTTAAGCTTCCACATCAGGTCCTCGATCCGGCTGGTGGCGATCGGTTCAAGTGCCGAACAGGGTTCGTCCATCAGCCGATCTCCGGGTTGATGGCGATGGCTGGCGAGGCGCTGGAGATATCCTGAACTTGTGGGAGGATGCGGGAGAATTGTTAGCGTTAAGTTAGGCGAGCTTCAGCATTCCGCGAGTTTCCCGTCGGGTCGAGGGATCTGGTCAATGGTTCGGTCTGCAGACAAACCTTAAGCTGACTCCTTGTTGAATCCATGGATATTACTATTGCGGCCATCAATCGCCGGGCAGCAGGATAATGAAGGTGCTCCCCTGACCGAGGCGGGTCACCACACCCACCTCCCCTTTATGCACACCGGCGATGTGCTTGACGATAGCCAGTCCCAGACCGGTCCCGCCGAGCCTGCGGCTGCGCGCCTTGTCGGCGCGGTAGAAACGTTCGAACAGGCGCGGTACGTGATGTTCAGGAATCCCCGGCCCCTGGTCAGCGACGGTGATACGCACCCGGCGCCCGTCCCGCGAACCCGACACCGTGACCGTGGTGTGCTCGGGGCTGTACTTGACGGCGTTCTCAATAAGGTTGATGACCGCCTGGGTAAGCAGTGAGCGGTCGGCCATCACCTCGACCTCGCCGGAACAGTCGATGTTGATCACGATGTCCTTTTCTTCCGCACGACTGCGGCAGGCCTCCCGGCAGGACTCCAGGATGTCGCACAGGACATAGCGATCGATGGCCAGCAGTTCATCCAGGGGTGCGCTTTCCAGCCGCGACAGGGTCAGCAGGTCGTCGATGATGTCGGCCAGGCGGCCGGATTGCCTGGCGATAATCCGCAGGAAACGATCGAGGTCTTCGGGATTGTCTTTGGCGCCTTCCAGCAGGGTCTCCGCGAAACCCTGGATCGAGGTCACCGGCGTTTTCAGTTCATGCGAGACGTTGGCGACGAACTCGCGGCGCAGATTTTCCAGGCTGTCGAGCTGGGTCGCCATCTGGTTCAGCGCGGCGGCCAGCTCGGCGATTTCCCTTACCTGATAATCGGGCAGCTTCGCGGCGAAACGGCCGTGCGCGAATCGGCCGGCGCCAAGACGGATCTCCTCCAGCGGCGGGTTGATTTTGCGGTAAACATAGACGCCGACGCCGATGATGATCAGTAGCAGCACTGCCAGCAGCAGTAGCAGCTTGTTGAAGAGCTCGCTGAGCAGATGGTTGATGGAGGACAGCGACAGGGCAGTGCGCACCACCCACCGCGTCTGGCCAACCTCCAGCGGCACCGCGACGTAGAGCAGAACGGTCTGAACGGTTTTGCTGAAACGGATGATCGAGCCGGTATGACCCTGCCTGGCCTGGATGACTTCCGGGCGACCGCGATGATTCTCCATGGTGTGGGGGTCGGCATCCGAGTCACACAATACGACGCCCCGATTGTCGATCAGGGTGACGCGGATCGTTGGGTCGGTGCGTCGCAGGATACGGCAGCGGTCGGTGAACTCCCCGGGTTTGAGTCCTTCTTTCTGGATATCCTGGGCAATGCCCCTGGCCCGGGCCTCGAGGGTGATTTCGAGCTGATCGATGAAAAAATCCCGAAACCGGTCCGCCACATACCAGGTGATGGTAAGCAACGCCACGACGGTGATCGTGACCGACAGGCCGTAATACAACCAGAGAGAGTGCTTGCGTGACGTGCCTGTGGTCTTCACTCGAGGAAGCGATAGCCGACGCCGCGCACGGTTTCGATATAGCCTGAGCATTCGCCCAGCTTCTTGCGCAAGCCGGCGATCTGAACATCGATGGCCCGCTCGGTGACGACATAGCCCTCGCCGCGGATGGCATCCATGATCTGGTAGCGGGTGAACACCCAGCCCCGGTGGGAGGCCAGGTAGTAGAGGATGCGAAACTCGCTCGCCGTCAGGTCCAGGGCATGGCCAGCCAGCATCGCCTTGAATTTTTTCGGGTCGATGACGAGATCGTGCGCCTGCAGGATGGCGGTTTCATCCGGCAGGGTCTGGCCGATGCGGCGCAGCACCGCACGCACCCGCGACAGCAGGATATTCGGGCTGAACGGTTTGGCCAGATAATCATCCGCGCCCAGTTCCAGTCCGGTGATAATGTCGGTCTCCTCCCCTTTGGCGGAGATGATGATGATGGGGACATCGTGTGTCGCCTTGCCGGCCTTGAGCTGGCGGCAGACCGACAGTCCATCCACGCCGGGCAGCATGAGGTCGAGGAGTATCAGATCGGGTTTGCGCCTGATGGCGCAGACGAGGCCGGTTTCCCCGGATTCCACCGCCTCTACCTCATAACCGTTCTTCTCAAGGTTGTAGACGAGCAGTTCGCGGATGTCTTCGTCATCCTCGATGATAAGTATCAGTTGCCTGGTCATGGTGGAATGGTGCCACAGTTATTCACCCGGGCGAAACCCGGACGTAAAGGATGGCGGGGACTGGCGGGCCGCCTTGACGGTTGACGCCGCCGTATGACACCTGTCAGCGCCCGGTCGATGGAGCCTCCCGCCGGACATCTTTACTTTGCGAACTTTGCGTCTTTGCGGTGAGTTGATTCCATTTTTTGATAAGCACTATGTCTAACCGTGCAACTCGCTGTGCGCCTCGCGAATGACCCGCACGGCGGAGCGAACCACGACCGCCGCGATCAACAGGCCGATCACGATATCGGGCCAGAGCGCACCCAGCCAGTCGACCAGCCCGGCCGCGACCAGCACACCGATATTGCCGAGCATGTCGTTGCGCGAGCAGATCCAGGTCGCACGCAGGTTGATGTCCCCGTCGCGGTATCGCGAGAGCAGCAGAAAACAGACGCTGTTGACCAGCAGCGCGATGACACCGAAGACCCCCATGGTGGCGGTGTCGGGGAGACCGTCGACGAACAGCTTCACCCCGGCCTCGATGCCCACGACCAGGCCCAGCGCCAGCTGCAACAGGCCGCTGGTGAGCGCGGCCCGGGTGCGCCAGTGCGCCGCGCGCCCCAGGGCGAACAGGCCGAGCGCATAAACCATGGCATCGGCCAGCATGTCCAGGGAATCGGCGAGCAGCGCCGTGGAGCCGGCCAGCAGTCCGGCGGAAAACTCGGCCAGGAACATGGCCGCGTTGAGCAACAGGACGATGACGAGCGTGCGCCGCTCGGCCCCCGTCGCACGTGCCAGTTCACTGCCGCAACAATCTCCACACCCGCTCATCGTCCGATCGCTCCACGTTTCCGTCGTTCACCGGTACTATGCCGCAACCATCCGCCGGATAACAGTTGGCCATCACTACTTTAGTAATCCCGCATGCCGCGAACTTGATTGTTTCCGAGTATCAGCGCTACTCTCTTCTCCATGGTGGGCACATTCCAGAGGCTGACGCTGTACTTCCTCGCACTCGCACTGGCGGTGACGCCGTTGCGCGGTGCGCTCGCCCATATCCCATTTTCGCAGGGAACCACCGAACACCATTGCATGCAGATGGCACACGGCATGCACTCCCCGGGAACTACGGTCGACCGCCATGTCGTACCGGGCAGGCACGACAGCGGCCATGACTGCAATCGGGGCTGCAACGGAACCTGCTGCGGCGGTGCCTGCACCTGCGTCCATGCTGCAACGGCCATCCCCGTTTCCCTTTGGACATTCCCGTTGCTGGCTACCGCGGCGCGGCATACCCCGTTGTTCCCGGGTTTTACCCAGCGCTCCCTGCCACCTCCGTTTCGACCCCCCGTCTCCGCCACGAGCTGATTTCGCAGCTCCCCGCTGCTGCTATCGTTGACGGCAGGCTTTCTCGTCTGCCGCCGGATATTCAACAGTTTTGATATGGAGATCGCCATGTGGCACAGACAAACGATCCTTCGGTCGTCGCGCCGGTATTCCCGGCAGGATTACGGCGACGACCGGCTTTACCCGCACGGGACAAGGAAGCGTTCGGCCGTCCTGGCGTGCGCGCTACTCACGCTCGCTGCCGTGCAGGCGCATGCCGGCGCGGTGCTGACGCTCACCGAGGCGGAACAGATCGCCATTGCCGGCGATCCCGTGATCGCCGCCGACCGCGCGCGCGCGCAGGCGCTCAGCGAGGGCGCAGTGGCCAGCGGACAACTGCCCGATCCCCGCCTCAAGGCGGGCGTCGCCAACCTGCCGCTCGATACCTTCGAACTGAACCAGGAACCGATGACCCAACTGGTCGTGGGCGTGGAGCAGTCCTTCCCGCCCGGTGATACCCTGCGCTACCGCCGGCTGCAGGGGGAATGGCAGTCCGAGGCCGAGCAGGCGACCGCACAGGACAACACCCGCAAGCTGGTACGCGATGTCCGCAACCGTTATCTCGAACTCTACTACCAGTTGCAGGCCAGCCGCATCGTGGCGGAAACCCGGGAGTCGTTCGTCCGGCTGGTCGACATCACCCGGGCACGGTACGCAACGGGCCGTGTCACCCAGCAGGATGTGCTGGGCGCATCGCTGGAACTCGCACGCCTGGACGACCGTGCCACCCGGATCCGTAATGCCGAGCAAAACGAACGCGCCTCGCTCGGAAAATGGCTGGGTGATGCGGTCACACGACCGCTCGACGAACGCCTGCCGGAACTGCCGCCGCCGCCGGCGCAGGCGGCACTGCTGGCGGCTCTGCCGCAACATCCGGCGATCCGCGCGGAAACCGCACGCATCGAATCCGAGAGCCAGGCGGTACATATCGCGCGTGAACAGTACAAGCCCGGCTGGAGCATCGGCCTGGAATATGGCCAGCGTTATGGCGAGGATGC
>Ga0210073_1000017_pt1 | contig 32143 bp, 32 predicted proteins | sample Browns_ThreeSqC__2_FD_184853 | JGI IMG/M metagenome (GOLD analysis project Ga0210073, IMG submission 184853) | Wetland microbial communities from San Francisco Bay, California, USA, that impact long-term carbon sequestration - Browns_ThreeSqC_D2... | ecosystem: Environmental > Aquatic > Marine >...
CAACGGGGCTGTGGGCCTGCCTGCGCTGGGGACACGCATTGTGATTGCTCGTGAGAATATGCACACGGGGTTTTTTGGTACTCAGCGGCTATTCATCCGGCGGCCTCAGCCTGCACTGGCCGCTTAGGATGCCCAACTGGCATCACTGCGAAAGGTCTTAAAGCAGTACTAAAAAGACATCCCCTGAATCACAGATTACGTTTTAAATGCAGGCAATTCCAGGGATGCAATATAAAAAGAAAACGTCCATTCGAAGGAGCCGAATCTGTAGCTCGTAGTGGATCAAATTATTTAATCCTGGCACCGGGGATGGGCTGTATGACCCGAAATCGCTGTGCCGTTTTGCGGGGATAGAACCGGATGAGGTGACAGCCAGGCACGGAACTGATACGCCTACCCGCACTGCTCCCGACTCGCAGCAAGCTCCTCCGGCCAGCAGCCGACCGGCGGGCCGAGGTCGAGTAGCTCGTCCTCGAAGCGCACCAGGTAGAGTTCGCGCCCTGGATCTTCTTCCAGGTGGCCGATATTGACGATCACGCCGCGTGTGCCGGGTGCGGCCAGCACGGCATTGGTCGCCATGTCCGGAATGGAACCGTCGCTGAGGATCTCCCCGCGCGCGTAGATGCAGTCGCCCGGCTGCAGTTGTCGCAGCGCGGGAATATCCGTCGTTTCGTTTGTCATATTGTTGCCTTTGCTACCCGCGTTGATCGTCCCGGCTGTTGCAAACACGACAGTCCTGCCTGCGGCGTTTCCGAAAAGTCCTGACAACACAGCGAACTAAAGCTGCATTCACCTCTGGCACAAGCCTTGCTTTGTACCGTTGCAAAGACCCTGCAAATCACCTGCCAAGAGGAGTGTTGTGAATGTTGACATTGACTACCAGTGCGGAGAAGGCCATCGGCCGTTTTATCAAGGGCGCTGAATCGCCCGTTGCCGGTATGCGTATCTCGGTGACCGGGGGCGGGTGTTCGGGAATGCAGTACGCGCTTGCACTGGAGGAATCTGCCAATACCGATGACACGGTCATCGAGTGCGGCGGCGTGAGCATCTTCGTCGATCCGCTCAGCGCCCCGATGCTGCAGGGCGTGACGGTGGATTTCCTCGACAGCATGGACGGCAGCGGTTTCAAGTTCACCAATCCCAACGCCGCGGGCAGTTGCGGCTGCGGCAAGTCATTTTCCGCCTGAGACGGCGCCTGATCGGGAGAGCGGGCCATGTGGGACTATTCGGAAAAGGTACAGGATCATTTCTTCAATCCGCGCAACGCCGGCGCGGTGACAGGCGCGAACGCGACCGGCGACGTCGGCTCGCTCAACTGCGGTGACGCGCTGCGTCTGACCCTGAAGGTGAATCCTGACTCCGAAATCATCGAGGAAGCGGGCTTTCAGACCTTCGGCTGCGGCTCGGCGATCGCCTCCTCCTCGGCGCTGACCGAGATCATCAAGGGCATGACGCTGGATGCGGCGCTCAAGGTGAGCAACCAGGACATCGCCGACTACCTCGACGGCCTGCCGCCGGAGAAGATGCACTGCTCGGTCATGGGTCGCGAGGCGCTGCAGGCGGCGGTGGCCAATTACCGCGGCGTTGAGTGGAAGGACGATCACGAGGAAGGCGCGCTCATCTGCAAGTGTTTCGCGGTGGACGCGGTGCTGATCGAGGAGACCATCCGCGCCAACAAGCTCAAAACCGTCGAGGACGTGGCGAACTACACCAAGGCCGGTGGCGGCTGCGCTTCCTGCCACGAGAGCATCGAGGAAATCCTCGCCCGGGTGCTGGCCGAGCAGGGCGAGACCTTCGACCCCGCCGCCACGGCGATACCGAACGTCGAGTCGGCGCCGGAAACCCTGGTGGCGGGCGCCACCGGCATGACCAACCTGCAGCGCATCCGCCGTATTGAGCGGGTGATCGAATCCATCCGGCCGCGACTGCAGATGGACAAGGGCGACGTGGAGTTGGTCGACGTGCTGGGCGACTGCGTGTACGTGAACATGACCGGCGCCTGCACCGGCTGCCAGATGGCGTCCATGACGCTGGGCGGCATCCAGCAGCGCCTGATCGAGGAACTCGGGCAGTTCATCAAGGTGCTGCCGGCGACTGAAATGCCGCGGGCCGCGAGCGGAGGCTGAACGATGGAAGGTATCTATCTCGACAACAACGCGACCACGCGCGTGGACCCCGCGGTGGTGGAGGCCATGCTGCCGTATTTCAGCGAGCAGTTCGGCAATCCCTCGTCCATGCACGAGTTCGGTAACCAGGTCGGCTTCGCCATCAAGCAAGCGCGCCAGCAGGTGCAGGCGCTGCTCGGCGCCGCGTTCGACTCGGAAATTATTTTCACTTCCTGCGGCACAGAGTCCGATTCCACCGCGATCCTGTCCGCGCTGAAGGCGCAGCCGGAACGCAACGAGATCATTACCACGGTGGTCGAGCACCCGGCCGTGCTGAGTCTCTGCGAGCATCTTGAGAAGGACGGCTACAAGGTGCATTACCTGAGAGTAGACGCGAAGGGCCGACTGGACCTGGAGGAATACCGTGCGCTGCTGTCGGACCGCGTCGCGGTGGTCTCTGTCATGTGGGCCAACAACGAGAGCGGCACGCTGTTCCCGGTGCTGGAGATGGCGGAGCTGGCGCACGCTGCCGGCGTGATGTTCCATACCGACGCCGTGCAGGCAGTCGGCAAAATTCCGATGGACCTCAAGTCGAGCAGGATCGACATGCTGTCGCTGTCCGGACACAAGCTGCACGCGCCCAAGGGCATCGGCGTGCTGTACCTGCGCCGCGGCGTGCGTTACCGCCCGCTGCTGCGCGGCGGCCACCAGGAGCGCGGGCGCCGCGCGGGCACGGAAAATGCGCCGGCCATCGTGGCGCTTGGCAAGGCGGCGGAACAGGCGCTCGGCTACATGGAGTACGAGAATACCTTCGTGGCCGCCCTGCGCGACCGCCTCGAGCAGGGCATTCTGAAACAGGTGCCGCACGCTTTTGTTAACGGGGACCCGGACAACCGCCTGCCCAACACGTCCAACATCGCCTTCGAGTTCATCGAGGGCGAGGCGATTCTGCTCCTGCTGAACAAGCTGGGTATCGCCGCCTCCAGCGGCTCGGCGTGCACCTCGGGTTCGCTCGAACCCTCGCATGTCATGCGCGCCATGAACATCCCCTACACCGCGGCGCACGGTTCCATGCGCTTCTCGCTGTCGCGCTACAACACCCGGGATGAGATCGAGCGCGTCATCGCCGCAGTGCCGCCGATTATCGCGCAGCTGCGCAGGCTCTCCCCCTACTGGGGTGAGGGCGGTCCGGTGGAAGAGCCCGAAAAGGCCTTCGCACCGGCCTACGCCTGAACCGGGATCTGTCGGCGAAACGGCGCACGGAGACATCATGACGATCACGGGCACACAGCGATCAGTCATCATCGACGACACCACCCTGCGCGACGGCGAGCAGTCCGCCGGCGTGGCGTTCTCGCTGGACGAACGGCTGGCCATCGCCGCGCAGCTCGATCGCACCGGCGTGCCGGAGCTGGAAATCGGTATACCGGCCATGGGGGAGGAGGAGCGGGAGTCGATACGCGCCATCGCGGGACTCGGGCTCGACGCGCGCCTGCTGGTCTGGAGCCGCCTGCGCACGGCCGACCTGCGCCGGTGCAACGGACTGGGGGTACAGATGGTCGACCTGTCGATCCCGGTATCCGACCAGCAGATTCATCACAAGCTCGGCCGGGACCGCGACTGGGTGCTGACCGAAATCGCCCGACAGGTGCCGGCCGCCCTCGACGCCGGTCTCGCCGTGTGCGTTGGGGGCGAGGACGCCTCGCGCGCCGACAGCGATTTCCTGCTGCGGGTGCTCGAGTGCGCGCAGCGCGCGGGCGCCGGGCGCTTCCGTTTCGCCGACACCCTCGGCGTGATGGAGCCGTTCGGGGTGCTCGACATGATGCGCCGCCTGCGCGCTGCTTCCGACATCGAGCTGGAAATGCATGCCCATGACGACCTGGGGCTGGCGACGGCCAATACGCTGTCGGCCATTCTCGGCGGCGCCACGCACGTGAACACCACCGTTCACGGTCTGGGCGAACGGGCGGGCAACGCCCCGCTGGAAGAAGTGGTGATGGGACTGAAGCACCTCTATGCCATCGAGACCGGCATCGACCCGCAGCAGTTCGCGGCCCTGTCCGGTCTGGTCGCGCAGGCTTCGGGCCGTCCCGTCGCCTGGCATAAGAGCCTGCTGGGAGAGGGGGCCTTCACCCACGAGGCCGGCATCCATGTCGACGGACTGCTCAAGGACCCGCGCAACTACCAGGCCATCAACCCCGCGGAACTGGGCCGCATGCATACCCTCGTGCTCGGCAAACACTCCGGCACCCGCTCGGTGCAGCAGGCCTTCGCCGCGCTCGACCTGTTGCTCGACCGGGTACAGGCCGAACGGGTGCTGCAATGGGTGCGGGGATTCGTCATCCGCAACAAGCGCTCGCCGACCAGCGGCGAGTTGCTGGAAATTCACGCGCAACTGCAACAGCCCTGCGAGGGTGTCCCGTGTCAGTAAGTCTGGAAGAAATACGACGGCTGGCGGGACGCCGGCCGGATGCGGCGCGGAGGGAGGCGGATCGCGCGCGGCCCGGTGTGCTGCGGCTGATCCGTCAGGATATCGCCTGCGTGTTCGACCGCGACCCGGCGGCACGCACCCGTCTCGAGGTCGTCACCACCTATCCCGGCGTGCATGCCATCATGGTATACCGTCTGGCCCATCCTGTATGGCGCCGGGGCTGGAAGTATGCCGCGCGCCTGCTCTCCTACATCGCGCGCATCTGGACCAGCATCGACATCCATCCAGGCGCGCGCATCGGCCAGCGCTTCTTCATCGACCACGGCGCCGGCGTCGTGATCGGGGAAACCGCGGAGATCGGCGACGACGTCACCCTGTATCACGGCGTTACCCTCGGTGGCACGACCTGGAGCCGGGGCAAGCGCCATCCGACGCTGGGCGACGGCGTTGTGGTCGGCGCGGGTGCCAAGATCCTCGGACCGATCACGGTCGGCGCGGGGGCCAAGGTCGGCGCAAATTCGGTCGTCATCCGCAACGTGCCCGAGCGGCAGACGGTGGTCGGCATACCGGGCAAAATCGTACAGGTGGAGCGGGGAGCCGGCGACGGCGTGCACGGGATCGATCTCAACCATCACCTGATTCCGGACCCGGTCGCCGGCGCGATCGCCTGCCTGCTGGATCGCATCCGACTGCTGGAAGACCGGCTGGGTGTTCATGGTTGCATCCCCGGCGGTGCGGCGGTCGAGGATGAATGCGATGACTGCGAGGCGCGCCGGGTCTGCGAGACCGAGTCACCCCGGCCGGTTCCGGCCGGGAATGAGGCGGAACAGGCACGAGGTACACGATGATGGATCTCATGGATTTCGAGGGAGAGTCCCTCTATTTCGACGAACCGCTGCCAAAGGAAGTCGGCGACCTGATGCAGCAGTCTGCACAGGTCTATGGAACAGCTGAAGGCGAACTGAAATTGATGCGGGCGTACTTCCTCGAACCGCAGCACCTTACCGTTCTGGTCGCCCTGTACCGCTATTTCTATTACCAGCATCGCTACGAGGATGCCCTGCGGGTTGCCGATCGTGCACTGGAGGTGACGGCGGGTAAACTGAACATCAGCAGTGACTGGCGCGAGCTGGACATGAGTCAGCTGGCGGTCGGGATTGTGCAGTCCATGACGTTGACGCGATTTTTCCTGATGGTTCTCAAGGGGGCCGGCTATCTCAGGCTGCGCTCCGGCGATACCGCGGGCGGGCTGGACCGCCTGCTCAAGGTGGCGGAACTCGACAGCAGCGACCGGCTGGGTGTGGCCACGCTGATTGAGGTGGCGCGCGATGCGCTGGGCGCCGATAAAGACAGTGGCCGGAGGGCCGCAGCGGTTGTCCAGGAAGTGTTAACCAATGCGTAGTTCGTGCGTGGAAACCATGAGGTGACTGAGATGCTTGCAGATGAACTGGACGAGGAACTTGGAGAGTTGTCGAGCGCCGAGGATTTCCTGGAATTTTTCGCGGTCGCGTTCGATCCCGCCGTGGTGCATGTCAACCGCCTGCATATCCTGCAGCGGTTCCATGACTACCTTGCCGACGCCGGTGACCTGCCGCAGGAATACGCGGCAAGATACGAATGCTATGCCGGGCTGCTCTCGTCGGCCTACAGCGACTTCGTGAAATCGGATGCGCGTACCGAGAAGGTGTTCCGCGTGTTCCACATGCACGAACCGCAGCAGATCTTCATTCCGGTCGAGTCCATCCTGGGTCCGGGGCGCGATGCCGGCTAGATTCCGCCAGGGTGACGCGGTGCGCGTGATCCGCAACATCCGCAACGACGGCACCTTTCCCGGCGAGGAAGTGGGCGCACTGCTGGTGCGCCGGGGCAGCCTCGGTTACGTCAGGGATATGGGCACCTTTCTCCAGGACCAGATTATCTGTTCCGTGCATTTCCTCGACTGCAACCGGCTGGTGGGCTGCCGGGAGGAGGAGCTGCAGGCGGAAGCCGATCCCTGGCTGCCGAGCCGTTTCGAGTTCCGTGACAAGGTCACGCCGCGCCTGCCGCTGGCGATAGGTGGTGAAGTCATCGCCGAACCCGGCGCGATCGGCGAAATCCTCAAGGTGCTGCGAGATCTTCCCGGCGGCATCCAGTATCACGTGCATGTTTCGGGCAGGACACTGCAGGTGCCGGAAACGGCGCTCGATGCCTGTGCAGTTAAGGATTCGATTGCGGAATGAGTGCGACGGGCCGGACTGCCATGAGACAGGAGGAGAGCGCTGTTTATCGTTATCACCTGTTGCGGGTTGCGCTGGAGCATTTTCAGAGGAATCTCGCGCAACTGGATGATAGTCAGTTGATTGAGGTGCGCAAACGGGCATCCAGGACCTTCGGCATCGAGTCGCTGGTGCTCGGCACGCCCGAAGCGCATGAGGTTGTCATCGATGGGCAGCACCTCGATGCGGCCATCGCCGAGGTATCGTCGCGTTACCCGGATACCCAAAGTTTTCACACGGACCTGACGGCGAACGGCCTGGATGAAACGGCGTTACGCAACGCGCTCTACCGCGAACTGGTGTTCGATGCCGTGCTGCAGCGTATCGGCTCGCGTCATCCGTCGGTCAACGACATCGATGCGCGGCTCTATTACGAATTGAACCGTGATCGTTTCCGGGTTCATGAAAAGCGAACGGCCCGCCAGATACTGGTAACCATAAACCCGGACTATCCCGACAATACCCGTGTGGCCGCGCAGGCACGCATCGGGAAGATTGCCGACGCGCTGGCAAACCGGCCCGGGCGCTTCGCCGAGCAGGCGCGCCGGTATTCCGAATGTCCGACCGCGCTCGACGGCGGGAAACTGGGTGAAATCGGCCGCGGGCAGCTGTTTCCCCAGCTCGATACCGCCCTGTTCGGATTGCGGGAAGGCGAGATCAGCGAGGTGATCGAAACAGAAATGGGATTTCATCTGCTGCTGTGTGAAAAAATACAGCCGGCCAGGCAGGTGCCCTATGCTCGTGCGGCGGCTGATATTTACACGCTGCTCGATGCGCGCCACCGGCGCAACTGTCAGAAGACCTGGCTGTCGGAGCTGGTGCGGACAAAGAAGGTCCGGGGGGTACGGAATGACGCATGACAATAAACGTCACCGTGTGGCAAGCGGGGCGGCGCCGATATTCCCCTGAGAACCGGAGCGGCAGGCGGTTGCCCCGGTACCCCGCGGTGAGATCAGCCGTGTTTATGCGGCTGCAGGAGCCTCGCGATCAATCCCGTCCAGCCGGTTTGATGCCCGGCGCCGAGGCCGCGTCCGGTGTCGCCGTGGAAGTATTCATGGAACAGAAGGTAATCACGGAACTGCGGGTCGCTCTGGACTTTCTCCCGGTCGCCAAACACCGGTCGGTTCCCTTCTGCGTTGCGCCGAAACAGTCGGCTCAGACGCTCGGCCAGCGCGTCGGCAACCTCGTCGATTGAAATGAACCACCCCGAGCCGGTCGGATATTCGATCCGGAATTCCGGCCCGTAGTAGAGTGCGAAGCGACGCAATGAGGTTATCAGCAGATAATTGACAGGAAACCAGATGGGGCCGCGCCAGTTGGAATTCCCCCCGAACAGGGAGGTGGTCGCTTCCCCGGGTTGATACTGCACGCTGAGTGGGTGACTCATGCAGGAAAACACGTAGGGTTCATCGAAATACGCGCGGGAAAGTGAGCGCACACCGTAGTCGGAGAGAAACTCGCTCTCATCGAGCATGCGTTTCAGCAAACGTTTCATGCGATGCCCGCGCAGCAGGGACAGAAGGCGGCGATTACCGCGTCCCGGCTCGTTCCAGTGCGAGACCAGGGAGGCGAGGTCGGGGCGATAGTTGAGGAACCATTCCAGCCGCCGCTTGAAGTCCGGTAATTGATCGAGCAATTCGGGTTCCAGTATCTCCACGGCGTATAACGGGATCAGGCCGACCATTGAACGCACTTTGAGCGGCAACATACCGCCGTCCGGGAAACGTAATACGTCATAGAAGAACTGGTCGTCCTCATCCCACAGTCCGACGCCCTGATCGCCGATATTGTTCATCGCGGCGGCGATATAGAGAAAGTGTTCGAAGAACTTGGTGGCAATATCCTCGTAGGCATGGTTGTACTTCGCCAGTTCCAGGGCGATGCGCATCAGGTTCAGGCAGTACATAGCCATCCAGCCGGTGCCGTCGGCCTGATCGATGTGCTCGCCCGAGGGCAGCGGGGCGCTGCGGTCGAATACACCGATATTGTCGAGTCCCAGAAAACCGCCCTGGAAGACGTTGTTGTCGTCGGCGTCCTTGCGGTTGATCCACCAGGTGAAGTTGACGATCAGCTTGTGCAGCTCGCGTTCGAGAAAATCCCGGTCGCCCTCGCCGCCGTTGGCGTCGCGTTCCAGCTTATAGACCTCCCAGACGGCCCATGCGTGCACCGGCGGGTTGACATCGCCGAAGGACCATTCATAGGCGGGGATCTGGCCATTGGGGTGCATGTACCAGACCCGCGTCATCAGCAGCAGCTGATTTTTCGCGAAGACCGGATCGACCAGTGCGAGCGCCACGCAGTGGAAGGCCAGGTCCCAGGCGGCATACCAGGGATACTCCCATTTGTCCGGCATGGAGATGACGTCGGCATTGTTCAGATGAAACCACTCGCGATTGCGGCCGTGACGGCGTTCGGACGGGGGTGGCGGTAAAGCCGGGTCGCCTTTCAGCCATTGAGGTACATCGTAGTAGTAAAACTGTTTGTTCCAGATCATGCCGGCCAGGGCCTGACGCTGGATCAGCCTGTCATCGGCATCGGCGATGTCCGCCTGTATCCCCGAATAGAACTCATCAGCTTCATCGCGCCGGCGCTGCATGAGGGCATCGAAATCCGCGAACGGATGGGGGTTCTGGCCTTTGGTCATGCGCAGGCGTACTTCCACCAGGCTGTGCGCGGGTACCGTGAACATATAGTGCGCGGCGGCCTTGGTGCCGTTCTGATGAGGGTTCACCGCATGATGGTCGCCGTGGATGACGTAGTCGTGAATGGCATCCTTGAAATAACCGGTGTTCTGGATGTCATAGAGGAGCCGGACATTGGTGTCGTTGTCGCAGAACAGCAGTTCCGGTTCACCATCCAGGTGACAGTGGTAACCGCTGAGTCCGGGGTGTTCGACCACGATGCAACCACGTTCGTCGGCGGATAGCTTGGGTCGGGCTGGATCGTACCCCCAGGCCCACGTGTTGCGGAACCAGAGCTGCGGCAGGATATGCAGGGGTGCGGCATCGGCGCCGCGGTTGTGCGCTGTAATCAGCATGAGAATATCGTCTGCATCGGCCTTGGCGTATTCGATAAACACATCGAAATAGCGGTCCTCGTCGAATACACCGGTATCCAGCAGTTCATATTCGGGCTGGTCCCTGCCGCGGCGACGGTTCTCATCAACGAGCCGGTCGTAGGGGAATTCTTTCTGGGGGTATTTGTAAAGCAATTTGAGGTAAGAGTGACTCGGTGTCGCATCCAGGTAGTAATAGATTTCCTTGACGTCCTCACCGTGATTGCCTTCACCGTTGGTCAGGCCGAACAGGCGCTCCTTCAGGATGGAATCGTGGCTGTTCCAGAGCGCAACGGCGAGACAGAGGCGCTGCTGCCTGTCGCTGATTCCGGCGATACCGTCTTCGCCCCAGCGATAGGCGCGGCTGCGGGCCAGATCATGGCTGAAATACTCCCAGGCGTCGCCGTGCTCACTGTAGTCCTCACGTACGGTGCCCCATTGACGTTCACTCAGGTACGGACCCCAGAGATCCCAGTCGGCGGTCTTGCTGTCCTGGGCCTGCATGCGCAGCTGTTCTGCACCGGGTATGTTGGCGCTGTTGTCAGCGGTTGTCGTGCGGGAAATTTTGGGCATGCTTCCGTTTCTCAGTGCCACTGGCGGCAGTGCAGCGAGCCTCTCCGGCTGCGGTCAGGCCAGATCGATTTGGGCGATGAGTCCGTCCGTGACCCAGCGCCGTATCAGTTGCGCCGCATGTGCGGCCACATGTTCCTCGTCTATCCACTCGCACAGGCCCGCGCACAGCATGGCGAAGCACTGTCCCTCGCCCAGGGCATCGAGCGCCCAGCTCTCGTCGACTGTTGCCGAGCGAAAATAGCTCTGCAGGCCGTGGCGCCAGATCACCCAGGCCTGAGGGTGCTCGGCCGCAACCGGTTGTTGCGGGGGTTGCTCCTCCTGAATCGCTTTCCAGAGTCCGGGCACATTCCAGCGCAGATCGAGACGTTGTACAGAGGGGTGCAGGCGCAACTGCATGTCCGACCATGCTTCGCCGGGAATTGCGCCAACCTCATCGACAGTGACACAGGCGCTATCGGCCGCATCGAAGGACAGGCCCAGTGCCCACTCGAAGGCCGCCATCTCTGCGAATACCGGCGTGTTGCAGAAGCGTGCATCGCTTGCGAGAAACGCGCTCATCTGACGTCCGAAATAACGAATGGAAAAATGTTCGGAGGGGTACGCCTCGATGTAGGCGCGTCCGATGCGTTCGAAATCGGTGTCGCCGGCAAGCGTATGCAACGCCGGAAAGTCGACGCGCAGGGCCTCCAGCAACCGCAGGCGATAGGCATCGGCATAGATGCCGAGGCGAGTGCGGTTGTCCACGCGGAGCGAACCTTTGATCCGTTGCACCACGTGCTCGTCGTGGTGCAGTAAATAAGACTGGAACTCCTGCTGGAGGTCACGCAGTCCGTCGGTGTTCATGCGGCGTCTCCCGCAGCCAGTCTCGTCGTGTCCACATCGGCGGCGATCCGGCGCGCTTGGTCGAGTTCGTCGAGCAGATCCACCAGGGGCGGGATGTTGTCGTCGCGCTCGATCATGGTGGATACGGCCCCGAAGCGGCGACACGCCCCGGCATACAGCTCCCACACCGGATCGATGATGGGTTCATCGTGTGTGTCGATAATGTAGTCGCCGTGGTTGCGGTGGCCGGCGAGGTGGATCTGTTGCACGCGCCCGGCAGGAATGCCTTGAAGATAGTCACGTGCGTCGAAGTCGTGATTGAATGCGCTGACGTAGATGTTATTGACATCGATCAGCATCAGGCAATCCGCGCGTTCCACCACGGCACTGAGAAACTCCCACTCACTCATCTGTGAATCGGTGTAGGTGACGTAACTCGATACGTTCTCGATCAGCAGGCGTCGACCGAGAAACTCCTGCACCTGCAGGATACGCTCGCTGACGTGGCGTACGGCTTCCTCCGTGTAGGGCAGGGGCAGGAGATCGTGTAGATTGCGGCCGTTGAGTCCCGTCCAGCACAGGTGGTCTGAGATCCACGCCGGTTCGATACGGCATGCAAGCGCTTTCAGCTGGGCGAGATACTGTTGATCGAGTACATCGGTACTGCCTATCGAGAGTGATACGCCGTGCAATACCACGGGATAATGCGCGCGCACCTGATCCAGGTAGTACAGGGGTTTTCCCCCGGGTACGAGATAGTTCTCGGTCAGCGCCTCAAACCAGTCGACGGCTGGCAGCTGTTCCAGAATTTCCTGATAGTGCCGGGTACGCAGCCCCAGGCCGAAACCGAGATAGGGGAGGGGCGAATTGTCAAGGTGCGCTGCGTTCGACATCATATTCCTGGTTCTGTGTATTGAAAAATCCGGACCTACGACTATTCAGGTTAGCGCTTACCGCCACGGTGTCAATGAAGGATGGTGGTGTTTTAGGCTCCGAAGTGACGGACGCCCGGACTGCGCTGCAGATATCATGGAAATAAACTCGCTGCAAAGCGGAGAGGACATGATTCAATCCTTTCTGAGTCGCGCGCTGACCGCAATCGGCGTCGGGTAGCGCAGCATGATGTAATACGAAGAGACTATGAATGTAATCAGGGTGGTTGTCTGGATAAGGGAGGATGCCCTTGGCCCGATTGCACCCGCATTAAGCGCCAGTATGGCGATCATTAAGGAAAACTCGCTGACCTGTCCGAGTCGCACACCGACCTCGCTGGCGAGACTTCCGGACTCTCCGGATGAAGTCAGCAATCTGGCGAAAATCATCGGCTTTGTCAGCAATATGATCGCCGCCAGAAATGCGGCAGGCAGGAACACATCGGGCAGTATCCGGATATCAAAACTCGCGCCCAGCGAGAAGAAAAACATCACCAGGAAGAAATCACGCAACGGCTTGAAGCTTTCCGCAATAAAAAGCGCAATGGGACTGTTTGCAAGTGACACCCCGGCGATAAAGGCACCGATTTCATAGGAGAGTCCCAGTGACTGGGCAAGTTGCGCCATTCCAAGGCACCAGCCGATCGAGGTAAGGAAAATGTATTCCTGTATGGTGTCGAACCGCTGCATGAGCCGCAGAAGAATGTATCGTTCGACCAGGATGGCAACCAGCACCAGCATCGGTACGGCGATGGTAAAGGAGATGATCTGCCCCCATTGCATTTCGGGACGGGAGAAACCTTCCAGCGCCAGCAGAATGATGATGGCCAGTATGTCCTGTAACAGCAGGATACTGATCATGACCTGACCGACATGCCGATGGTGGAGCGCGGTCGTGGGCAGCAATTTAAGTCCGATAATGGTGCTGGAGAACATCGTGACCGAACCAATGATCAGGCTCTCGAACAGGTTGTATCCGAAGATCTGCCCGATCAAGGTGCCAATGGCACCGAACGCGACCGAGCTTGCCGCGGTAACCATGACCGCTTCGCGCAACATCCGCATGAGCTGTGATGGTTGCAGATTAAGCCCCAGAAGGAAAAGCAGGAAAATAATTCCGATATGTCCGATCTGCTGGATCACTGAAGGGTCCTTGACCAGCCCGAAGCCGGCAGGACCAACCACCCCGCCGAGAAAAATATAGGCGACGAGCAGCGACTGGCGGGCGAATAATGCGAGGGCGGCGAATATGGCAGCCCCGGTAAAGATCAGGAATATGGAAAATATTAGCGAATCTTCATGCATGAAGGGGGCCGGACAGTCAATGAGCAGTCATGAATACTACCGGAATCCAGCCGGAGGCGCACATGGCAGGTTCACTACACCATGCTCATTTAAACTCCCTGTACAGGCGATCGGAATTCGACTGTCTTCAGGTGAGGGATGGTAGTCGAGGGGGGCAAAAAGGGGGGTGAAGTAGAGGTCGAATCAGTGCAAGTTCATTTGCACATGGGGCTGTGATTGAGCGTTATATTCGAATTACTGACGCTGCTGTTCCCGGGGCGGGTTGGATTGCGTCAAACGACATCGTGGAAGAAGATTGCCAGGTGAAGGCGATTCTCGATATTGAGCTTCCTGAAAATGGAGCTCAGGTGTGCCTTCACCGTTCGTTCGGATATATCAAGCGTTCTTGCGATGGATTTATTGTTGCCGCCCTTGTGCACCATGCGGGCAACTTCAAGCTCCCGAGGCGTAAGGCATTCAATCGGAGAACCGTCTGACAGTGACTTGGCCGCTTTCGCGGATGATCCGCCTTGCGTGAGTTCGTCAATGATGCGGGTAACGAGGCTGCGCTGCATCCAGAGTTCGCCGTTCAACACGGCTTCGACTGCCTTGACGAGAAGTTCTGATGAAATGTCGTGTTTACAAAAGCCATGTACGCCCAGTTTGAAAAGTTCGACCTGGTCATTTTCAGGGAGGGGGGGATTGTCGACAATGATGATATGCGTCTCACCGGATACGGATGAGATTTCAGCTACCGCGTCCAGGACGCCACCTCGGACCAGTTCCGGTTCAAGAATCACTACATGACGGGTTGCGGAGGTGATGCACCCAACTGCCTCGGACCATGCAGTGACACAGGTGACGCTGCAGCTCGGACCAAGAATCCTCGTGAACCGCCGGGCAAGCTCATTGTCGCTACTCGCAATCAGGATACTGGCAATATCATTCTTCATTCGGAGATGCATCTCTGTCGTATGGAGTTCAGTAATGGCAATCTCTCGCGCTTGCCAGGTCCATGTGTTTGTTCGAGCCGTACTGGCGGCCGATCAGAATAATTCTTCCCTCAATGACGCTATCAGCAACTACTGCCACTTCTGGAACGGTCTTCAGCGGTGCGGTTGCACCCGGATGCTCAGGATCATTCTGGATCCTGATAAGATTTAGCCCGTCACCCTGAACATCAGTGAGGGTATCGGCGCTTGTATGTTTGAGTTTAGGGGGGTGTTAACGGGATATCGCAGGGTCAATGCGATCGTCACGAGCAAGTCGATGTCATTAAAGGAATTCAGGTTTGCCGACCAGGTATCCCTGTACCCCATCGACATTCAGCGCTCGAATTGCATCGAGTTCTTCACGGGATTCCACAGCCACTGCGAAAACCCCTATATCCACGCTATGTGCCGTATCGGCAAGCGCCTTGATTAGGAACTGGTTATCGGATTCATGGTGGATGTTGCGGGTGTAACCGCCATCAATTTTAAGATACTGAACTCCGAGACTGCGCAGGTAGCCGAATGAATTGAAGCCACGCCCGAAATGATCGATTCCACAGTTGCAGCCGAGCGCCGAAAGTTTGTTGACGACCGTGCGAGTGGTCTCGATATCACTCAGCACGCCAGACTCGGGAAACTCGAAATCGATCCGTCGGTTCCTTTCCTTGTTCGCCTGTAACTTTTTACAGATCCACTCCACCAGCGCCGTGTCGTGCAGGGAGGATCGCGTCAGGTTGACCGCATACCGGCAGGAATCGGCAGGGTTGGCGGAGAGATAATCCAGTAACTTGCCAATGGCAAGCCTGTCCAGATCAGCGGCCAGTCCTGACTGTTCGGCCACAGGCATGAAGATTCCTGCCGTCATTATGTTGCCGTTTTCGTCAGGCAGACGCAGGAAGACCTCCTTGTGCAGCAACTTGTTACCCACGTCGGTGAATTCAAGTACGGGCTGGACGCAGAGTGCGGCGCTCGCGGAACTGATTGCCTGTTTCAGGTATGTGTGCCATTGTCCGGCGCCCGGGATTGACCGCGGTGCTTCATTGATCGGTTCGTAGCGATGCCACGCGTTGTCTCCGCTGATCTGGGCAGCGCGCAACGCGTTATCGGCTTCCGCCAGTACGCCTGATTTGGAATCACCGGATTTCCACATGGTTAAACCGATATGGGCAATATTTCCGTCTTTGGCGAGGTCCTCGGTATTCAATTGCAGGAGATCCCGGCTAAGGGAGTGGGCCAGTGCGTCGGCCTCCAGGCTGTCGATGCCCTCGACCACAATGCCGAACCCTGCACCTGATAGTCGTGACAGGAAATATGTCCTGAAATCGGCAAGACGTGTCTGAACCAGTTCAGCGGTTCTGTGCAGCAGGGCATCTCCGGTCTGGTATCCGGAAGTCGTATTGATCTGTTTCAGATGAGAGAGCTCCACTAACAGGACGGTTCCCCCCAGAGATTCCTCCCGTGATTCCAGGCAGGACTGCAACTGGAGGTCAAAATAGCGACGGTTACCCAGGCCGGTAACCGGGTCCTTGTACGCCTGCTCCCGCAACCGTTCAGTCAAAAGGGCCTGGTCGGTGAAAATTTCGTTGACCTTGCCGGCCAGGCGATTCATGGCCTCGACAACACGGCGCAGTTCCCGGGTGCGCGGAAGCTTATCCTGGATCTTGAAGGTTTTCTGACATATCGCCTCAGCCTGCTCCTCGACCCGTGTTAACGGTTTCAGCAGCAGATATACTGCCAGTATGCCGAGCAGGATGGCGGTAACGGCCGTCAGGGAGAACAACAAGAAGGTGTCGAGGCAGTTTTTCCATAATTCCTGATAAGCATGGCCCGGATGGCTGACAACCGTGACTGTGGCAGCCTGCTTCCAGCCGGACATGACCATGGCCTCGGCGGCGGTTAATCGCAGGTCGATATGATCGACAAACCACGAGGGAACGCTACTGATAGTCACGGGATTGCTGCGTTCGATCAATGGCTCGCCGTTGACCGTGATTACGCTGATTGTCTTGTAATAACCACGGTCAAAAATCGCGTCTACCATGGAGTTCATGACCGCCATGTCGTGGCTATGCATATACGGGGAAAGCGAGAGACCGAGCGAGGTCGCCGTATCCTGGGCGTGTGTTTGGAATTGTTCCTCGAGAAAACTGCGCAGGTTGACGGTACTGATGGTTACCGAAACCAGAAAACATGCAGAGAACAACGCGATAATGATAACAATGAGTTGTCGGTATAGTGTCATCGGCTTATCGCATCCCCTGCATCTGACGCAGTATAGGATCTAACCGGTTTAAATGCATGATTCGGCGTGGCCTGCTGCCCAAGCTCGTCACTGATTCGCGCGATCACTTCGCGCCACGGGGCAAGACGGTCCGCTCGTCCAATCTGCTTGCTGTCTGCCAGTCGTTTTTTTGCCAGCCACAGACCGTCACCATTAAAGCTATAGACAGGCTGCAGGTCATCACGCATGGCGGCAGGGCTGATCTTCTTTTCCAGATTATCCAGAACGAGGGGATCGTCCTCCGGTGAGGGGAAATACGTCAGGACCATATGCGCCTGATTCAGGCGTAGCGCCTTTACGTAGGTAAGTCTCATTTTCTCTGCGGGGATACCCATCTCCAGCAGCGTAAAATACTTCGCTATCGAAAAGTCTTCACAATCACCGCCGTTGGATATGAGGGTTTCAAGCGGGGTTGCCCAGTAATCTTTCTTTCCCCAGTGGTCAATATCATTGACGAACTCAAGTGCATTGAAAAAGTCATTTACCCTGCGTAATTTCTGCAGGTCGGATAGACCCGCACTCGAACGGATAAGTTTCTGCCAGTTCTCGACACGCTGGCCAGCGTATTCCCCGTGCTCCTGATAAATCCTGGCAACGGCCTGTTCCGTGAGAGTGAATTCACCTGCCGTGCACAGGGCACTGACAAGCATCCCGATGATGATTGCGGTAATGAGTGACCATCCTAATGGTATCGCGGTGTATTCAGGGGGCCTGGAGGTCATGGAAACCCCGGGGTACGGGCCGGTTGGCATCCGCATGAGTGACCGCCTCGCCGCAGAACGGCGATGCCTGGTTGTTGGCCATACAGTCACAGGGAGAGACTCAAATGCAGTTGATTTGTCCAGGTTGTACCCGGGACTATCGGCATGGATGACCGGACCCTTTGATAATCTGTCTGTTATCCGGTGGGTTGCTGAACGATACGACCACCTGAATGGTTGGTACCTAAGTCTGATTGCAGACTGCCGGGTACCCGCATAGACTGCATTAGGTCAGAGGAAACTATGCTTTATGAAAACAATAACAATGACTTATGTGTCGTCACGCAAAACCGCCCGGCTGGAGTGTGATCGCCTGGTGGAACAGAATCCGGATATCGAACTGGTGGCGCTAACCTCCGGTGTCGACCGGCGGAACATCTGGCTGGCATTGTCCCGATCGGATATTGCAGTCATTGATGAGGAAAGCCTGCAGTACGACGATGGCGGCGAGACCCTGAGCGTGCTGCTCGCCGGCAACCCGGGCGTAAAGTTCCTGGCGATCATGAAAAATTTCAATGAAGACAGAATGCTATGGGCTATTGCCCAGGGTGTGCGCGGGGTAATACTGCAGCGCGAATTGCTGCAACTGCTTGGCAAGGCCATCAGGCGGGTTCACCAGGGGGAAGTCTGGATGCCCCGGGACCTGCTCGCTTCGTTCAGGGATGCGATAAACAGGGAAGACCCCATGCTTGTCGGGAGAGAACCCGCCGCTATCAACCCCTGGCTGAAGTTGCATTAGAGGCAGGGGCTGGCGTCTGACACGATGAACGTGAATTTTCTCCTGTACCGATCATCCTGCGTGGGCTATCAGTGAGGCTCACGTGCGAAACATCCGGCGATTCCAGCGCTTGATGGCGGCATTGATATTCACCAGGACCGCCACCTTGCCGCACTGGCGGTTGACAGAAAAACGCACGACATGGAACGGTTGAATACCCGGTAAATTCATGAAGGCGGCGATCATGCCACAGGCAAATAATTTTTAAACGTTCCGGCGTAATTCACATGGAGATGTGATTTAATGCCCACCACTATGTTTCGACCCCTTGAACTGTTCATTGGCATGCGCTACACGCATGCCAAGCGGCGAACACACTTTATCTCGTTTATCTCACTGACCTCCATGCTGGGCATCGCGCTCGGCGTGACGGCGCTGATTACCGTGCTGTCGGTCATGAACGGATTTGAACGGGAATTGCGTGATCGCATACTCGGCATGGCTTCCCATGTCTCGGTGACCACCTACAACGGCTATCTGAGCGACTGGCAGGACATCGAGCAGACCGTCATGAAACACCGCAACGTTGTCGCCGCCGCACCTTACGTGAGCGGTGAAACCATGCTGAGCGCCGCCAGCCGCGTCAGCGGGGCGATCATCCGCGGCATCCTCCCGGAACAGGAAGGAACGGTCTCCGATGTGATAGCCCACATCAAGGCAGGTTCTGTCGGGAGTCTGAAGGACGGCAGCTACGGCATCATTCTGGGTAGCGACCTGGCCTATGCACTGGGTGTGGGGCTGGGGGATTCTGTCACGGTGGTCTCGCCCCAGGTCATGGTGGGTCCGACCGGGGTCATGCCCACGCTGCGGCGCTTCACCGTGGTGGGGCTGTTTGAAGTCGGTATGTATGAATATGACCGGGGCGTGGCGCTCGTTCACATGAAGGACGCGGCACGGCTGTTCCGTCTTGGCGACAATGTCAGCGGTGTCCGCCTGAAGCTCGATGACCTGTTCGAGGCGCCACGCGTTGCCAACGAACTGGCCGTGCAACTGGGGGCAAATTACAGTGTGGAAGACTGGAGCCGCCAGCACGCCAATTTTTTCCGCGCTGTACAAACCGAAAAGCGCGTCATGTTCATCATCCTGACGCTCATCGTCGCCGTCGCGGCATTCAATATTGTATCCACCCTGGTCATGGTTGTGACGGACAAGCAGTCCGACATCGCCATCCTGCGCACGCTGGGCGCTTCCCCGCGCAGCATTATGGTGATCTTCGTCATTCAGGGCGCGGTCATCGGCCTGTTTGGAACCTTGCTGGGCGTGCTCGGGGGTGTCACGCTGGCCCTGAATGTAGAGACCATCGTGCCGGCCATCGAATCGTTTTTCCACGTGCAGTTTCTTTCCAAGGATGTCTATTACATCAGCGAGGTTCCTTCCGACCTGCAGTGGCATGATGTGTTCGTTATGACGTCGGTGGCGATGGTGCTCAGCCTGCTGGCGACACTTTATCCCGCATGGCGGGCTGCACGGACCCATCCGGCCGAGGCCCTGCGCTATGAGTGAAGTGCTTTCCTGTTCACACCTGGCGAAGAGCTATACCGATGCCCATTCGACGCTTCATGTGCTGCGCGATATTGATCTGACGATCCGGCAGGGCGAGCAGATCGCCATCATGGGCGCTTCCGGCAGCGGCAAGAGCACCCTGTTGCACTTGCTGGGAGGACTGGATACTCCCACCGGGGGACAGATCCGTATTGACGGTACACCAATCGAACGTCTCAACGCCGTGCAACTGGGCCGGTTGCGCAACCGGGCGCTGGGTTTTATCTATCAGTTCCACCATCTGTTGCCGGAGTTCACTGCCCTGGAGAATGTGGCCATGCCCCTGCTGGTGCGTGGCGTCTCCGCCGCGAAAGCTGCCGACGAAGCCGCCCGCATGCTGGACCGCGTTGGCCTGTCCGGCCGGTTGACGCACAAGCCGGGCGAACTCTCGGGCGGGGAGCGGCAGCGTGCGGCGGTCGCCCGGGCGCTGGTCGCACGTCCCGTCTGTGTGCTGGCGGATGAGCCGACCGGCAATCTGGACCGGAAAAATGCCGATCAGGTCTACGACCTGATGCTGGAGTTGAACAGGGAATTTTCGACCAGCTATCTCGTCGTGACGCACGATCCGCAGATTGCGGAACGCATGGACCGGATTATGGTACTCAATGACGGTTATATCGCGGAAAACTCGTCTGGAGTTTAACGGCTTGTCACCCGGCGGCGTCTGCAGGACGCCGGTGTAATTCAAAAGACGCGTGCCCATTCATAAAGAAATGAATTCACCGCAAAGCCGCCAGGAAGGAAAAGTCCGTTAATTGTATTCGTTAATGGATTTTTCTGCGTCCTATGCGGATCTGCGGTGAAAATCGTGTTTAGGGAAGAGCAGTAACTATGTTCAGGGACGAACATGATCAAGGTGGCCTGCGCATTTCTTGCGGGTGTTCTGGCACTTCAGTGCCTGCCTGAACTCCCTCCCTGGTATGGCTATGCCGGCGTCTTCGCCGCGCTGCTCGCCATACGCTGGCGCCTTGCGCGCTTGCCGGCCATTTTTCTCATCGGGTTCTTCTGGGCGGCACACCATGCCCAGACAACCCTCGATGCCATGCTGGACACCCGTCTCGAGGGCCGGACCGTTCTGGTTGAGGGCGCCGTTGCGGATCTTCCCCGCAGCCTGCCAGACCGGAGCATCCGTTTCCTGTTCCAGGCGGAGCGGATCGGCGCGGTGGACGGCTGGAAGACATTTGAAAGGCAACTCCGGCTCGGCTGGTATCAGACACGGGAAATACCGGCACTGGGTGAGCGCTGGCAGATGGCGGTGCGTTTGAAGCGTCCCCATGGCAACACAAACCCGGGTGGCTTCGATTATGAACGCTGGCTGTTTCAGCAGGGCATTTCGGCAACCGGTTATGTTCGGGAGGACACGCGCAACCGACGGCTCGAGGGCCGGTCCGGATCATTTATCGATGGACTGCGCAATTCCGTGGCGGATTACTTCAACTCAAGGGAGCCTGCGCCGCCAGGGCTGGCTTTTATACGCGCGCTGACGATCGGCGACGCCGGCGCGATCAGCCCTGCGCAGTGGGATGTCCTGCGATCGACAGGCACCACGCATTTGATGGTCATTTCGGGCACGCACATCAGTCTCGTGGCCGGACTGGTTTTCTGGTTGACCAGAGGCGTCTGGTCATGGCTGGGTAGATGGCCTGAAACCGTCCCGGCCGTTCGGGTTGCCGCGGTGATGGCGTTGTTGTCGGCGACGTTTTACGCCTTTCTTGCCGGTCTGGGCATCCCGAGCCGGCGGGCGCTGATCATGCTGAGTGTGGGTATGACGGCACTGCTGGCGGGTCGGTGGTCCAGACCCGCACATGTGCTGTGCCTGGCGATCATCACCACCCTGATAATCGACCCGCTGGCGGTGCTTGCCACCGGCTGGTGGTTGTCGTTCTGGGCCGTAGCCGTGATTTTCTATATCACGTCCGGACATTTCGGGGCCAGGGGTTTGTGGCACAAGGTGGCCCGTGTCCATATTGTCCTTGCGCTCGGCATGTTGCCGCTCCTGTTGATTTTTTACCAGCAGGCATCCCTGATCGCGCCGTTGGCTAATGTCGTTGCCGTTCCCTGGGTGAGCCTGCTGGTGGTGCCGACAGCCCTGGTCGGAATCTTGCTGCATTTTATCAGTACTACTGCAGGCGGATTGCTGCTGAATCTGGCGGCCTGGCTGATGGATGCCCTCTGGCCCTGCCTGACCTGGCTGGGCGGTCTGGATTTTGCCCTACTGCATCACCATCAACCGCTGACATGGACACTGCTCCCGGCGGTCGCGGGACTTTTCCTGCTGTTTGCACCGCGAGGATTTCCCGGTAAATGGCTCGGTCTGGTGATGTTGCTGCCCATGCTGGCGGCAAAACCGCCGGAACCCGCATTTGGCGAGGTCTGGGTGACCTTGCTCGATGTCGGGCAGGGACTGTCGACGGTGATTCGAACGCATGACCACACGCTTGTCTATGATGCCGGGCCGTCATACAGCCCCGGGTTCGATACCGGACAGACCGTCGTTGTCCCTTATCTGCGCAGTCAGGGAGTGGAGAGGATTGACAAGCTGTTTGTGAGTCACGGAGATAACGATCATAGTGGTGGCGTGCCCTCCATCTTGAAGGGTTATCCGGTTGTCGATGTGGAAGCCGGCATTCCGGAACTTCTGACAATGCGCAGGGCCCGGCAGTGCCATCGTGGTGAGCACTGGTGGTGGGACGGCGTGGATTTCTCCGTGCTGCATCCGGATGCGCGCAGTTACCATAAGGGTAATAGTGCCTCCTGTGTGATCCGAATCGAGGCCGGGAGAGGGCGGCGTGTCCTGTTGACGGGCGACATCGAGGCGGAATCGGAACGGGTACTCCTGCAGGAGGTGCACGACCGGTTGCCCGTCGATGTACTGGTTGTGCCGCATCATGGGAGTCTGACCTCATCTTCACAGGCATTTGTCGAGGCCGTTAGCCCCGACTACGCACTGTTTCCCACCGGTTACCGCAATCGCTTTCGTTTCCCGCGCAAGCCCGTGGTCGACAGGTACCGCAAGGCCGGTTCCGAGCTGCTCGATACCGCTGCGCAGGGAGCGATTACCGTCAGGCTGCAACCCGGCGGCTTGCCCCTTGAAGCAGAATCGTTTCGTTGCAGCCATCGGCATTACTGGCGTGCTCTTTCCTGTGACGTCAACAACGGGTTTGGCTGCTGTGACAAATGACGTATTATCCGCCCTGCTTTGCCGTGCCGGAGTTGACGGCAGGGCCCTTTCGGCCTGGTATCCGCCTGAGGTCACTATGAACCGCCTGGAGTCTTCCTGGTATCGTCGCAGTCCGTGGCTCAGTGTGCTGACACCGGCATCACTGGTGTATTGCGGACTCAGCCGGTTGCGACGTCTGCTTTACCGGGCAGGGTTGCTGACCCGGCACAGGATTTCCGTTCAGGTCATTATCGTGGGGAACCTCACTGCCGGCGGCACGGGGAAGACGCCACTGGTGATCTGGCTGGCCGACTTCCTGAGCGCATCCGGTTACCGGCCGGGGGTGATTGCACGGGGGTACAAGGGCAGGGCGCGTCACTGGCCGCAGCCGGTTCGTGCCGACAGCGATCCTTCGAGTGTGGGCGACGAGGCAGTCCTCCTCGCCGGTCGCTGCGGATGTCCGGTCGTGGTCGGGCCGAATCGCGTGGCGGCCGCAAGGCTATTACTGGCGCAGGGTGAGTGTGACCTGATCATCTCTGATGACGGACTGCAGCATTATGCCCTCGAACGTGATGTCGAGATCGTGGTTATCGATGGTGCGCGGCGTTTCGGCAACGGGTTTTGCCTGCCTGCCGGGCCTTTGCGCGAATCGTCCGGGCGGCTGGCCGAAGTCGATCTGGTGGTCGTGAACGGAGCGAGTAATCCCGGTGAGTACCCGATGACGATGCGCACAGAAACTGCGATCTCTCTCGAGATTGGTGTCGGCCCCAGGGAACTGGCCGGTTTCGAGCATCAATCGGTGCATGCCGTTGCCGGCATCGGCAACCCGGTGCGATTTTTCGCCTGTCTCAGAGAAGCGGGTATGCGACTGGAGGAGCATGTTTTTCCCGATCACCATGCCTATGTGGCGGCGGATCTGGATTTCGGTGACGACCGACCGGTTGTCATGACCGAGAAGGATGCGGTGAAGTGCCGGAATTTCGGTCTCAGGAACTGCTGGTATATCCCTGTTACAATTGAAATGCCGGCGGAGTTCGGCGCCAGGGTACTTGAGCTGCTCGCAAGGGGCGGAAGTCCGGGTGCCGCGGTCGCTTCATGACAGGAAAAAGGAATGGGTATACATGATGGATAAGAAATTACTCGATATATTGGCCTGCCCGGTCTGCAAGGGGCCGCTGGTTTACCGTGAGAAGGCGGCGGAACTCATCTGCAAGGTGGACCGCCTGGCGTACCCGATAAGGGATGACATTCCGGTCATGCTGGAGGAAGAGGCGCGCAGGCTGCCAGCAGAGGAAGAAGTCTGAATTCACCGCGGAGACGCAGAGTACGCAGAGAAAAATTCGTCAACTAAAGCAATAAAACATCTGACATGCGTTAAAATGAACAAGCTCACCGCCAAGGCGCAAGGAACGTAAAGTGGTTGATAGTTTTCGTTAGAGATCTTCTCTGCGTCTCTGCGGTGAAATTGGTATTTATGGGCAGACACCAGTTAACTTTACATCGGCTATGACCACAGCATTCAAGATCGTAATTCCCGCGCGCTATGCCTCATCGCGGCTGCCCGGCAAACCGTTGCGACTGCTCGCCGGCCGGCCCATGTTGCAGCATGTCCATGAACGTGCCACGGAGAGCGGCGCACAAGAGATCGTCATTGCCACAGATGACGAGCGCATCGCAACCACGGCGGCCGGCTTTGGCGCCGATGTCTGCATGACCGCCACGACGCATACCTCGGGGACCGAACGGCTGGCCGAAGTCGTTGCAACGCGCGGATGGGGCGATGACGCTATTGTCGTCAACCTGCAGGGTGACGAGCCCCTGATGCCACCCATGCTGATCGACCAGGTGGCCGTCGATCTGGACCTTCATCAGCCCGCCTCCATCACGACCCTCGCCTATCCCCTGAAGGCATCCGAAAACGAGACCGACCCGCATATTGTGAAGGTCGTTGTCGACCGCAGCGGCTATGCGCTGTATTTCAGCCGGGCTCCAATACCCTGGCATCGTGATCCGGCGGAAACGGGTGCCGGCATACCGGGCGGAAATCCCATGCTGCACCATATCGGACTGTATGCCTACCGGGCGCGTTTTCTGCGTGACTACAGCCGGCTGGAATCTTCTCCACTGGAGGTGTTCGAAAAGCTCGAACAACTGCGCGCCCTCTGGCACGGTCTGAAGATCCATGTGGGGATCGCCGAAGCCGTGCCCGCTCCCGGGGTGGATACCGAGGCAGATCTGGCGCGGGTGGAACGGATACTGTCGAGTCTATGATTTTTGATCGAAATCACATGAGTATTTTCAGCATCCCGCTGGATGTGGAGTGGTTCTGATGGTCAGGGTGTTGTTCGTTTGCATGGGTAATATCTGCCGTTCACCGACAGCGCAGGGCGTATTCGAACAGCTGGTCAACAGCCAGGGTTTGACCTCACTAATCCAGATCGATTCGGCTGGAACGCATGCCTATCATGTGGGGGAGCCGCCGGACATTCGGGCAACGCAAGCGGCTAAAAAACGCAATATCGAGCTCGGCAGCCAGCGTGCGCGCCGGGTCAACGGGGATGATTTTCTGGATTTCGACTATGTGCTTGCGATGGATCGCAATAATTACGACGATCTGATATCGCTTTGCCCCACCGAACATCAATCGAAGCTGCACCTGTTCCTGGAGTTCGCGACCGGTCTGGCTGAGGATGAGGTGCCTGACCCTTATTATGGCGGGATAACCGGTTTCGAGCGGGTGCTGGATATGATCGAACGGGCGTCACAGGGGTTGCTGGCGGAAATCCGCCAGCAACACCGTCTGTAAATTCATATCAGTAACGACGGGCAGCCTCTGTCATGAGGACGCCTTGTCGATTTTTACTTCCACCTTTTCGACCGTGTAGGGCGGGGCGGACGTTTCACTGGCGGGCTTCCTCTCCTGGGGCGCTATCGCGGAAACGGCTGGCGGCGCCGCGATATCGACACTCTTGTGCGCAGAAGGACCGTTGTCCCTGGATGGCTGTGGGGCGGTAGTGTCTGCCGCAGCGGCCGGTTTTGACGGCTGTTCCGGTGCGCTTCTGGTTTGTTCGCCTGACGGTGGTGACGCCTGTGTTTGCGGGGAATACTGCGTGCCCGTGAGAGGGGTTCCGCTGCTTTCCATGCCGGAATCGCCGGCCTGCAAGGCATCAGTCCCACGTTCCTGGGGCTTGTCGTTGCCGCGGCGTTGACCGGAGGGTCTGTTCCGTCCGCCGCGCCGGCCACGCCGGGATGAACTGCGTCCCTGGTTGCGCTCCGTGCGCTCTCCCTCCTGGGCGGGACTGGCTTGGGCGCCAACGGGTGCGGCGACTTCCGGCATCACGGTCTGTTCCGGCTGTGGCTGCGCCTGTGCCTGTACCTGCTCTTCTTGTGCCCGCTCTTCTCTGGGTGGAGATTCACGGCGTGGTGGCCGCCCCGATGCCTGGCGACTCTGGTTGCCGCTGCGTCGTCTTCCCTGGGGTTGTCCGCTACGCGCCGGGCCGCTATGTGCTGTGTTGCTCCGTGCGGGTCTGTCCCTGGCGGGTTCGCGGGCCGGCTGGGTGCGGCGTCCGCGTGGCTGTTCTCCGGATTGTCCGGCGGGTGGTTCAGGGGTTTCCTCGGATCCGAACAGGCTGGAAATCAGTCGATTGAACAAGCCCGGCTTTTTTTCTTTCCCGAGGGGCATTTCTTCGGCGATTTCGACGAACTTGTGTTCCGGTGCGGGCGTAGACGGTGCGACCGCTTTCACGGCGGGTGCCTCGAGGGTTGTCGGTCTGGACGATGGTGCAAGGGCCTGCAGGGCATCGGCTTCAGACTCTTCGTGCACCATCTGGTAACTCCGCTCGGACGGGTTGCCTCGCAGTTCCTCGCCGCGGACCCGCTGTATGTCGTAATTCGGCGTTTCCAGTGCGGGTGAGGGAATCAGCATGACCGAGACACCGTGACGTTTTTCGAGATCCAGCAGCAGCTCGCGCTTCTCGTTGAGTAAATAGGTGCCGACATCGACAGGTACCCGCGCCACCACACGGACCGTGTTCTCCTTCATGGCTTCTTCCTCGATGATGCGCAGTACGGAAAGCGACAGGGATTCAACACCCCGTATCGTCCCCCGACCGGCACAGCGCGGGCAGGCGTTCTGGGTCGATTCGCCCAGCGACGGGCGCAACCGTTGCCTTGACATCTCCAGCAGGCCAAAGCGCGAAATACGTCCAATCTGGACGCGGGCCCGATCCATCTTGAGCGCATCGCGCAACCGGTTCTCAACCTCCCGATGGTGACGCGGCGGCTGCATGTCGATGAAATCGATCACGATCAGGCCGCCGAGATCGCGAATACGCAACTGACGGGCGACTTCATCGGCTGCCTCGAGGTTGGTGTTCAATGCGGTTTCCTCGATATCGCTGCCTTTGGTCGCGCGGGCCGAGTTGATATCGATGGAGAGCAGGGCTTCCGTGTGATCAATGACGATGGCGCCGCCCGATGGCAGCGTGACTTCGCGCTGGAAGGCGGATTCGATCTGTGACTCGATCTGGAAGCGGCTGAACAGCGGAATCGTTTCCTGGTATAGCTTGAGCTTGCCCAGGTTGTGCGGCATGACCTGCTGCATGAATTCCCGGGCCTTTTCAAATACATCCTGGCTGTCGACCAGGATTTCGGCAATGTCACTGCGCAGGTAGTCGCGCAACGCGCGAATAATGACATTGCTTTCCTGGTAGATGAGGAATGGAGCCGGCTTGTCCTCGGACGCTTTCACGATGGCGTCCCAGAGCGTCAGGAGGTAATCGAGGTCCCACTGGAGTTCCTCGGCGCTGCGGTCGACGCCCGCAGTGCGCACGATGATCCCCATGTCCTCCGGGATGTTGAGTGAGCTCATGGCATCACGGAGAACGTTGCGCTCGTCTCCCTGGATGCGCCTGGATACCCCGCCGGCGCGGGGATTGTTCGGCATCAGGACGAGGTAGCGTCCGGCGAGACTGATGAAGGTGGTGAGGGCGGCGCCCTTGGTGCCGCGTTCCTCCTTTTCAACCTGGACGACCAGTTCCTGGCCTTCCCTTAGGGCATCCTTGATGCTTTGCCGACCACCGCTTTCCCTGGCGGCATCGGAGAAATAGTTGCGTGAAATCTCCTTTAAGGGAAGAAATCCATGACGCTCGGCCCCGTAATCGATGAAGGCCGCTTCCAGACTGGGTTCGATGCGGGTGATTTTACCTTTGTATACATTGGATTTTTTCTGTCCCCGCGACGGTATCTCGATATCAAGATCGTATAGCTTCTGGCCATCCACCAGGGCCACACGCAACTCTTCGGGTTGCGTGGTGTTGATGAGCATTCTTTTCATGTTTTATGTCTCTCGCGTGCTCGACCGTTTCCTGCGCAGCACAAGGCAGCCTGCAAGTCATGCCACTTGTCTGTCGCTCAAGCACGGACAATCCGATGCTTGTCAGCCGGATCCAGAAAAGGCTGAGGACAGCGAATAGGCTGGTATGCGTTGCGTTAATCACGGGAGCGCTGGTTATGTGTCAAAAAGTGTCCAAGTATCAGCTGTTGGCTGAAACTGCTGAAAAAACGGTTTATGCGAACAACGCATTCATCAGCAGGAAATTCGTATCACTGACGTGAATTACTCGCCATCAACCGAGAGCGGCAAGAACCACGTCGTGGCGCGACTATATCAACCTTGTTCTGTCCTAGCAACGAAGGCACTGAATGTTATGTGAATTTGAAGGTACAATGCCGGTTACTCCTGTTACCTCAGGCAAATAGCGGAAATGGGCCTCAACGCTCACCCATCACAAACACAGGTCAGGCTCGTCACGGTGGCGCCGGATGAAGCCGGGCAGCGTATCGACAATTTTCTGGCGCGCCACCTGAAAGGGGTGCCGCCAAGTCACGTCTACCGCATCCTGCGTCGCGGCGAGGTGCGGGTCAACAGTGGCCGGATACGCGCCCAGTACAAGGTGAAGGCGGGTGACAAGGTTCGTATACCTCCGGTACGCATGACGCCGGAACCGGAGAAAACCCTGCCGGCAAAACGGTTGCTGGCGATCGAGGACCGCATCCTGTTTGAGAATTCCCACCTTCTGGTGATCGACAAACCCGCCGGGGTTGCGGTTCATGGCGGCAGCGGCATCAGTCACGGTATCATCGAGGCGCTGCGCGCCGTGCGTGCGGATGCTCCCTATCTGGAACTGGTTCATCGCCTTGATCGGGATACCTCGGGTTGCCTGATCGTCGCCAAGCGGCGCAGCGCGTTGCGCGCCCTGCACGAGCAATTACGCGCGGGTACCATGAACAAGCGCTACCTGGCACTTGTGCGGGGCCCCTGGCAGGGTACTTCACGTTCCGTCATGGCGTCGCTGAGGAAAAACCAGTTGCAGGGTGGCGAACGGATGGTCCGGGTCGATGAGGCCGGCAAGGAGGCCTTATCGCGGTTCCATCCACTGTCAACCCACGGATCGGCAACACTGGTGGAGGTGGAGCTGAAAACGGGCAGAACGCACCAGATTCGTGTCCATGCCGCGCACATCGGTCACCCGCTGGCGGGTGACGTGAAATATGGAGATGTCGATTTCAACCGTCATATGAAACACTTTGGACTGCGGCGTTTGTTCCTGCACGCCCACCGGATTGAATTTAACGATCCGGCCAGCGAACGGGTCGTTTCCGTTACGGCCCCGCTGTGTCAGGAGCTGCAGGCCGTGCTCGACAATCTCGACCATGACACCGCGACTTCCCACGACTGATACGGCCCAATTCCTGTCGACCGGGGATCTGCCGCGCGAGATCAGGCTCATCGTCTTCGACTGGGACGGAACGCTGATGGATTCCGAAGCGCAGATCGTTTCCTGCCTGCGCGCAGTCTTGCACGACCTGTCGCTGGAACCGTTGAATGACGCGACGCTCAGGAATGTCATCGGGCTGGGCCTGCGTGAAGCCGTCGATACGCTCGTTCCCGGGCGCGACGAGGAGTTTCACCAGGCCTTCATCATCCGCTACCGGGAACACTGGTTCAATTCCGGCGAATCCAGCCTGTTTTCAGGCGTGGTTGATATGCTGGACGCATTCCGGCGCCAGCAACTCCTGTTGGGCGTGGCGACGGGCAAGTCGCGGCGTGGACTCGACCGGGTACTCGGAGAGACCGGGCTGGCAAGCTGTTTTGACGCCACCCGCTGCGCCGACGAAGCGCCTTCCAAACCGCACCCGCAGATGCTCCTCGATCTCATGGATCAGCTTGGCGTCACACCCGCGCAGACTGTCATGGTGGGGGATACCGAGTATGATATGGAAATGGCGACCAATGCCGGTGTCGCGAAGATTGCCGTCACGACCGGTGTACACAGTGAACAGCGCTTGAACCGCCATGACCCGCTGGTATGCCTGGGGCGTATCTCGGATATGCCGGGCTGGATGTCGAGTGCCGGCATTATTTCTTTTAACAGATAATTACCCATCCCTTTATCAAGGTGGAACAGATGTCAGATAAGGATGCATCCGGTGCACCCTCGAAACGGAACCCGGTTTACTTCGAGCCGCTTGACGAGGCCATGAACACCAGGAGCGACTGGCAGCGTGACCTGGTCAATCGTCTTGCCTTTGCCTCGCTGAATGAACAGCGCCGCGCCCGTCGCTGGAATATTTTTTTCAGGTTTTTGCTGGCCCTGTACCTCGGTGCGATACTGCTGGCTTACTGGCCCACCGACTGGACAGCTATCAGCACGACGGGCGGCAAGCATACCTCCCTGGTCGAATTAAAGGGCGTTATCTCGGATGAAACCGAGGCGAGTGCCGATAACGTGATCGCAGGACTGAAGGACGCCTTCGAAGATAAGAATACCGCGGGGATCATCCTGCGCATCAACTCTCCCGGAGGCAGCCCCGTGCAGTCCGCGTATATCTACAACGAGATCAGACGTCTCAGGAAGAAATATCCCGATACACCGCTCTACGCGGTAGTGAGCGATATGTGTGCATCAGGCGGATACTACGTGGCCTCCGCAGCGGACAAGATCTATGCGGACAAGTCCAGTATCGTGGGCTCCATCGGGGTGCGTATGGACAGTTTCGGTTTTGTCGGCAGCCTGGAAAAGCTCGGCGTCGAGCGACGTCTCTACACGGCTGGCGAGAACAAGGGATTTCTGGATCCGTTTTTACCGGCCAAGCCATCCGACGTGGATCATGTCAAGAAGCTCCTGGACGATATCCACGAACAGTTCATTGCCTCGGTCAAGGAAGGCCGCGGCGATCGACTCTCCGATGATCCCCAACTGTTCAGCGGCTTGTTCTGGACCGGTGAAGAGAGTCTGGGTCTGGGGCTGATCGATGCGATCGGCAGTGCCGGCTATGTCGCCAGAGAAGTGATCGGCGAGGAGGAAATCGTCGATTACACCCAGAAGCCCGATCTGCTGGAACGGATCACAAAACGCATCGGTGTCGCCATGGCCAGCGTCATGACCGGACTGATGACCAGCGGTGCGGCCAGTCTGCACTGAGGTTCATGAGGTTCGCGCTCCGATCAGGGTGATTGAAACGCCAGCCCTGCCGGATCACAAAACCCGTGACAAACCCCGCCGCCCGCCACCGCCGAGTCTGGCGCAGATTCAGTTCAGGGTAGACTGACGCCGGCCCTCGTTAGCATGTCGGTGAGGCGTATCAGCGGCAAGCCGACCAAAGCCGTTGGGTCATCTCCCTCCATGCGTTCAAACAGGGTAATACCCAGGCCCTCTGATTTGAAACTGCCGGCACAGTTATAGGGCTGGTCATGGCGCAAATAACGTTCGATCTGTTCCTCGCTCAGGTTGCGGAAGTGTACCCGGAAGGGAATGACATCCACCTGCGTCTCATCCATGGCGGTATTCAGCAGGCAGAGCCCGGTCAGAAAAGTGACGGAGCGGCCGGACAAACGGCGCAGCTGCGCGACCGCCTGTTCATGGCTTCCCGGTTTGCCCAGCACGTCGTCGCCGACGGTCGCGACCTGGTCGGAACCGATAACCAGCGCCTGGCAGTCGGGAGCACCGGCGCGCGCCTTGGCCTCGGACAAGCGGCGCACCATCTCCAGCGCTGATTCATGGGAACGACGGCTTTCATCGATGTCGGGCGCGGTGCATTCGAACGGCAGCGCCAGGCGTGACAGCAGTTCGCGTCGAAACGGCGAGGTCGATGCCAGCACGATCGGCAA